>ERZ1106954.87-NODE-87-length-71239-cov-7.644162_pt1 | contig 71239 bp, 75 predicted proteins | sample MGYA00403678_ERZ1106954 | MGnify/ENA primary metagenome ERZ1106954 (study PRJEB35170, sample SAMEA104062445) | human gut metagenome | biome: human gut; feature: human-associated habitat; material: faeces | place: Denmark | collected 2012-08-20 ... | reverse complement strand
TCGAATCTCCGCAAGCGTATATTCCCGCCCCGACGGCGGTATGGATCCATTATAGCAAATCCGCATTCGAATGCGGATTTGAGGTTCTGACATCGGCACTTCTTTGCTGTTCAGTTGGAAACGAATACCAGAAACGCTGTTAGAATCATTTGTAGACGAAAGCTTTAGAGAGAAAGGTACTGTGATGGCTCATCTTACCGATGCGGAGAAGGACAATGTTCTGAGGAGCCCGGAGTGTCCCGACGTGAAGCGTGTCACCGAAATGCTGACCGAGACGAAAGAAGCGGCTGTTCGAGACCTACAGGACTTGCCAAGCGAGCTTGACATACACCCCGAGCTCACCGAAGAGGACGACAAGCCATGGGACTTCGATACCGAGATGGACAGGCTCATGGATCTCGATGCCGAGGCATTCAGGGAAAACGCCCATGAGCTGCCGTTCGACATCGGCGACTCCGGAGACGACAACAGGTAGCTGGGGATCATCGCGATGACAGGCAAAACGATGATGCCCGACAACTTCGACGAGTACTTCGAGAAATGGCTTGCGAGGAAAATCACCCAGAAAGAGATCGCCACTGAGCTCAGGGTATCCCAATCGGTGGTGTCGAACTGGATCATCCAGTTCAGAAAGGACACCGGCAAAGACAGGGATTACATCAAGACAGACGCATTCAAAGATGCACTCAAGGGCTATGAGAACGATGAGCTGTCGACTAGACAGGCCGGCAGGATGCTCGGAATCACGCATACGGGGTTCCGAAAACTTGTCATGAAGGCTCAAGAGCAACAGAAGTCAGAGGAACAAAAGAACTCTGCCGCGAAAGAAGATGCTCCCAAGAAGGAATACGGAATCGACCAGTTGATGGCAAACCTCTCCGACGAGACACCGGAAACCGTCGAGGACGGTCCTGGAGGCAGGTAGCCCTTTGTGCGGCTCCTAGGATGGGGTGATCTTCCGTTGGACGACAAGGCGAAAAAGGCAATACGTGAGAATTTGGCTTTGACCGCCAAGGCGATTTACCACTACGAGATGATGCTGCTGATCCCTGACGATGAACGGTTGACGTATCTGACCGACAACCTGCAAGTGTCGTTCAAGAGCGGGCAAAAGGTGGGGTATCTGATCGAGTACGGCAACCGCTGCTCCCAATACAACAACTACATCAAGGAAATGTCGCTTTGCTTGAACAACAAGACCCACCACGGCGAAGCATTGAAGATGAGCAACACACCGACCATCTACCTGAAGATGGGGTTCAAGCAACTGCCCCTTCTCTACTCTCAGAAGCACCTTAGGAACTCCATGAAGAGCAAAGGTCGCTTCAAGAGCAACCATCATACCCATGGGCTGCCGGAAAGGCTGGCACGCAAGATACCGGAACTGCTGAACGACCCTGTTCTCGTATACAACTCCCCTGCCAACCCAAACCGCATCTGCGTTGTCCTTAACGGCGTTGACATGGACGGCTACCCGCTGTTCGCCGCTATCGAGCCGAACGCAACCGATTTGAACATGCACAAGGGCAAGCAGGTTGTGGCGGCAAATGTGGTAAGGACCGTTTTCGGGAAAGACAACCTCATCGCCCATCTTGAGCATAAGGTTCCGGCTTCGGAGGTCATCTACTTCGACAAAGAAAAAAGCCAAGACTTAGAGCGTCTAGCTGGGATTCAATTTCCCAGATACTACTCAAGCCTCAGCTTTAACACGATTATACAGCAGCCACGGTGTATTTGCAATAGCAAAGTACCACAACATTGTGATATGGAAGCCGAACCAGCCAAAAAGGCTTTGGAGAAAGGATCCGTGAAAGAGGTCTCGCGAAAGGAGGCAACGGGAATCGATCAGATCGGCGATGCGATCGTCGAGGAGAGGCCGCACTCCCCTGCTGCCTTGCAGAAAGATGGCGACGGTATCGACGGACGCTAACGAACAGAGGCGACAATGCCATGAGCAAATGCCGCCTCTCGTTTCTAGGTTGCTTGAACCAAAATACAAATCAAAAATAGAATGCAGATACCTCATCCATCTGCATAACTTAATTTTAAGCCTGAGCAGGGGTTTTGTCAATGCTCATAGGCGTTGAAAGGAGATGTTTTCAATGGCTGATGATGTTATCGCCAACGAAGATGAGAAAATGGTCGCAGAGATGCATATGCTCGCGAAGCTTGCGCTCCGCACCGACCAGGCTGTGTACAACGTGAACACAGGGCTCTGCATCGTGCCGGATGTCAACGGAGATGGTGAGCTGTTCGGTGCTCAGTACACGCACACTTCACTTGATGTATTGCTGTCTGCCGGAAGCAATGGTTTGCCTGAGAGTGCCCTTGAGTATACGATGAGCTACTACCCTGCCTCAGGCACGTGCGCTACTAATCGGTTGGATGCAATCTACGAGTTAGAAGAAGGCATCAATGCCTACGACAATGATCTTGAGAAGACCAATTCGCTCCCGCAGATGATCGACATGATGGTGGCAAGCGGTAAAGGATGGTGCTTGGCAGATCCGTACTCGATTGCCGCTGAAGCCGGTATCGTGCCACAGAGATATTTGGATGTGGCATATGTGCCGGACAATGCCGATCCGGAAGATAAGCCGCTTGGATGGATGGATTTCCTTGAGGCCGCCGAGGGCAACGCGGCCTATGCCATGATGCTCGTCGACCGTGCCGAATGGACTTACCCGTCAACCATGGCCGATGAGGATATGCGCTGCAACGAGGTTGCCAAGATCGACGGAAAACTCATGCTCACCAACGGGTTGCCGGTTGAAGAGGCAGATATCCTTGCTTTCGACACAGTTGAAACGGTGGAGCTGTCCGACAAGGACATGGCCATGGAAGCTATCAAGCAGGAGAAGGATCTTTACAACGTGCGCACGGGGCTCGTGCTGCACCCCTTTGTCGAATACGACACGAAAAACATCGCGCAAGTCACAAGTGCCTTCGTGCCGCTCTCCCTTCTCGTCGGTGCCGATGGGCATGTTGCCAGTGAGCCTTGGAGTTACGCTGTCAAGCACTACATCGAGCCAGACGGCAACACCGATGGCAGGATCGGCTGGCTGCCCGAGTTCGCCGATGTGAAGGTCGACGACACTCATGGCATCGAGTCAAAGTCATCTACTTACGCCTATCTGATCAAGATGATGGACAAGAACGGTTCCGGTTGGTGCTTTGGGGACACCAAGAGCATCGCCGAAACGGCCCATTCCTTTAAGCTGGACAAGGAGCTTGAAATCGATGCGGTAATGAGGAGCGATCAGGAGAATCGATGCATCGCGCATGACGACTCAAAGGACGATCCGGGCAATAGGTGATAAGCCAAACAAAAAACCCCGCCTGATGCGGCGGGGTTTACCAAATAAGAACCTGTAGTTAGGAGTAACTACGAGTTGTTAACTAGCAGTATAGCACTGTGTGGCTATACTGCAATACCAAAGTAAACGGATCAGTCATAGTTGTTAAGATGAAATCTGCTGATTCGATGATTAATCGATACGCTCGCTTTGCTCACTGATACGGCGGACATTCAAAATAGCCTGCCATGATGCAATCAGACAGTTAAAAAAAGAAAGGAATGATTCGATGATACTGGTGCTTGCGGAGAAACCGTCGGCAATGAGGAACTTCGCCAAGGCACTCGGTGGCGATGAGGGAAGCTACAACGGGGAAAGCTACAGGCTTTGCGCTTTGCGTGGCCATACCCGTGGTCTGAAGTTCCCGGAACAACAAGTGCCGAAAGAAAAGCAAGATGAAATGAAAGCTTGGAGCCTCGACCGGCTTCCTTGGGACTTGTCCGAGTTTGCTTGGAGAAAAGGCACTTTGCCTGGATGCAAAGAGGTCCTTGAAAATCTGAAGGAGAGCCTTGACGGAATAGATGAGGTGGCAATCGCCACCGATGACGATCCGTCCGGTGAAGGCGAAGTTCTTGCCTGGGAAGCTTTGGAGTTCTGCCGTTGGCATGGAAAGACGACTCGCATGTACTTTCCCGACGAGGCACCGGCTTCTGTCCAGAAGGCATTCAAGAACCGAGTCGCAATCGAGTCCATGAAAAAGGACGGCGACTATGTGAAAGGGCATCTGCGTGAACGCTGGGACTTTGCCTCAATGCAGTTCGTGCGTGCGGCCACGGTCATTGCCCGCGAGAAGGGATACCGGACGGTTGTCCGCCAAGGCAGGCTCAAGAGCGTCATGGTTCAGCTTGTGGGAAAGCAACTTGAGGCTTACAACAGCTACAAGCGAAAGCCTTTTTACGAGGCACGGTTCAAAGATGCGAACAACAACACGTTCGCCCGCAAGGTAGACGATCCTGCGGATATCCGCTTCGAGAAGAAGGAGGATGTGGATTTGTCTGCCTTGCATGCATCTGCTGTCGTGGAGGACTCAAGGGTTGCAAAGCATACAGCACCGGGCAAGCTCTTGGACTTGGCGGGACTGTCGGCGATTTTGGCAAAACAGGGATTCAAACCGGAATCAGTGTTGGCGACTTATCAGAAAATGTACGAGGCCCAGGTAGTCTCCTACCCCCGCACCGAAGACAAGGAGATCACGCCCGAGCAGTTCAGCGAGCTGTTGCCGTTGGCACCGAAGATCGCCAAAGCGATCGGGGTCGATACGGGATTGCTCACGCATACGCAGCCTAGAAAGACCCATGTGAAGGAAGGCGGCGCACACGGAGCCAATCGCCCAGGCATCAATGTGCCCTCTTCGCTTGAAGAGCTCAAGAAGTACGGCAAGGAGGCAATGGCCATCTACGAGATCCTTGCACGCAACTACCTTGCCATGCTCTGCGAGGATTACGAGTACGAGCTTGTGAAGGGGCATGTTGCCGATTTCCCGGAATACATTGGGGAAACGAGGGTACCGATTCCAGGGAAGAGCGGGTTCAAGGCCGTGTTCGACTCGGCGGCTCAGGAATCCGATGAGGAGGAATCGGAATGCAAGGACTTCGGTCCCGAAGCAGAGCCTTATGTGCATGAGGGAGCCAACCAGAGACCGCAGAAACCTACCATGAAGTGGCTCAACAAGAAGCTTGAGAAGTACAACGTGGGCACAGGTGCCACAAGGACCTCTACCCTTGCCGAAATATCTAAAGCTGGGCAGGACGCTTCCCTTCTGTCCGAGTCGAAGGGCGTTTTGAAGTTAACGAAGTGCGGCGAGGTGAGCTACGCTTTGCAAGAGGGCTGCCGGATAGCAGACCCTCTTGTGACCGAAGAGCTCTTCAAGACGATGGACGCTGCGGGCAAGTTCGAAACGGACCCCGAAGCGGTATTGTCGCAGGTGGCGGACATGGTGCAGCATGACATGCAGGCAATGCAGGGCAATGCGCACAAGCTCGATTCGATGGATTTAGGCGGTGCTGCAAAAAAGCCAGTGGTCGGCAAGTGTCCCCGATGCGGGCTCGATGTGCATCTCAACCCCAAGACGGTGCGATGCTCCTCGATCAAGTACGGCAAGGATGAGAAAGGGAACTGGATAATAAAAGACGCAGGATGCGGGTTCCAGTTCTACCGCTCGATTGCCCATAAAACGCTTACCGAACCGCAGATCAAGAAACTGCTTGAAGATGGGATAACCGGTACCATCAGCGGGTTCAAGAAGACTGGCGGCGGCACGTTCAGTGCCAAAGTCACGCTCGATAAGCAGGAACCGAGCCTCGGTTTCTGCTTCGATGGGGTCACCAGCCGCAAAGGAAGTCCCAAGCGCAAGCGATGAGCGGCAAACTCGCATCCTATGCAAAGAAAGCCCGCAGGCGCAACGCTTGCGGGCTTCTCAATACTCACGGCAACAGCCAAATTCACATGGATACGGGCTACCGCTTATTCGCTTGTAACATGTGCTTTGCCAGCAAAGCCACGCTCCCATGTTCAGTAAGCATGGCAGATTTGATGGTTTCGGGTAATACCTATTGGTAGTTCAGCAACCATGGCAGATCGGGCAGGTCTCAAACTATCGGGCTTGTTCGTAACGGTCGTATATAGTTCAGCAACCGTGGCAGATCAGGTGGTTCTCAAACATGCGGCGCGTCAGGGCTGTTGCGGACTTGTTCAGCAACCATGACAGATCAGGTGGTTCTCAAACCTCCCTTTAGCATCATTATAGTCACGTACGGTTCAGCAACCATGACAGATCAGGCAGGTCTCAAACCTGTTGGTGTAGATACCCAGTCTTAACAGGGATTATCTATTTCAAAGAACTGCAAAATCTGCCAGGTCTTCTTGTTTCTGCGACCCGCCCGGTCATTTTCGGGCTCTCGGATCTCCGCAAGCGTCTATTCCCGCCCTGACGGCGGTATGGATCCATTATAGCAAATCCGCATCCGAATGCGAGTTTGCTATCCATATCCTCCGGCTTGCGATTTCGCCTGTTTTGCCGTAGTAGGTGGAAACAAATACCAGAAATGCTGGTAGTATACCGGTATAAGATAAATCAGGAGGTGCGGTATGGCTGGCAAGACATCCGATCGGGTTGCCGATCAGCGCAAGGAAATCGTGGATCATGTCATAGAGGAGATGGGCAAAGGTGGGTTCAGCTGGCTCAAGCCTTGGGCCGACTCAGCCTCTCCTCACAACCCCGTAACCGGTAGCACCTACCATGGACGCAACAGAATGCACCTTGCCGTCATGGCTGCCATAAAGGGTTACAACGACCCTCGTTGGGTAACTTTCAACCAAGCCAAGAAGGTCGGGTGGAAGCTCCAGAAAGGCGCCAAGTCGTGCATCGTCGAGAAATGGAAAATGTACCCGGTCAAGGATTCCGGCAAGGAGAAGGATAAGTCCTCTCCCGCTTCCGACGATACGCAGAACCTGCGGATGATTCCCCGATGTGTTGGCTACTGGAGCGTTTTCAACGCAAGCCAGTTCGATGGCGTTCCCCCCTTGCCGCAGCTCAACCGAAACGATGACATTGAGATAGGCAGGCTGGCTGACGATGTGAAGGACTCTTCGAGATGCCCAGTGCGGGAAGCGCCTGGAAACGAGGCGTATTACGTTCCGGCAAAGGACATGATCGCCGTTCCGCCCCGGGATTCTTTCGCCAGCAACGAGGCATTTTTGGTCACGCTGCTACACGAGATGGGACACTCTACAGGGCATCCGAATGCGTTGGGACGCGACCTGAGCGGCACGTTCGGCTCGAAGCGCTACGCCTTCGAGGAGCTGATCGCTGAGTTCTCCAGCATGTTCAGCGCATCGGACCTCGGCCTTTCCGGGAATCTTGACCCGGAATCGGACCATTTCAAGCAACACGTCGCCTACCTGCAAAGCTGGCAGAGTGCGCTTGAAGACGATCCCGACCTGCTCTTCCGCGCAGCTTCGGCTGCCGAGAAGGCCACGGAGATCGTGATCGGGTGCTACGAGCAGCATGTGGGCCACGAGGCACCGGGCAAGGAGTACCTGAAAGGGCTCGACCTTACCGAGGGCAAGGAGGCTGTTTCCGAGAAGAAGGTTCCTGTGGCCAAGGAAACGAAAGCTGTAGGTATCAATGAGCTTGCGGACTCGGTCGGTGCCGATGACAAAGGCATCGATGCGCCGGATCGTGGATCAGACATTGACGGGAGGTGATCTTAGGTGGCTGAAAATTGCTTTTACATGATGCATATAAAGGGCGACAAGAATGCCATCGACGAGTTCGTCGGCATGATGAAGAACGGCGAGATGGGCCGTTTCTTCAGTGTTGAGGCCGAAATGGACTCCGACCATGAGGCCATCGTGTCCGGAGACTGTGCATGGTCCTTGAGCTCTGCCGTGCTGCTCTCTGGCACGAATCGGCTCGTGGAGCCTACTTTCCTAAACAAGATGAGAAAGCTTGGCCTTTCCATCGAGGCTTACACAGAGGAACCGGTAGCGGGATTCGAGGAGCATTTTGTATTCGACAAAGGGGTTATCGCAATCAAGGAGACAACTGATCTCGCCACCTATGCTGCCAACGACCTTTCGGAAGAAGACATTCAGAATATCGCCGAGGAGCACAACGCAACCACCGATGCCGTCATCGCAAGCATCGACGACGAGGTTGTGCGGATAGGTGGCTATGATTGGATTTTCGACGGCAAGCCCGCCATCGCCGCCGTCAATGCTGTTCTTCGCGAGCGGTTCCTGAACTTCATTGAGAAGGAGATTATGGAATCGGAAACCGGTATGTACTTCATTGAGAACGACGCTTGGCTGCAAGGCGACGGCTTCTCCCCTGCCGAGGTACGTGCCATGGCAGACGAGCTTGCCGCCGATGAGCGAACCGAGCTTGTTATGGTGGTCGGCGAGGACCCGTTCATCACCTTCTATCCCGATTTTGCCGAGTACCTGCAAGCAGAGCGAGAATCGCTGGCAGGCGTTTCAATCAGCAAGGACAACCTGATGAACGATCGCAACATGGCAGATTGCAGGAACAATAAGCTCGATTCGCTGATCCATGCAGCCGAGGTCAAGGGGATTGGAAACGCATTCGACTCTGCTTTGGGGACCGGTGCCGTGTTCGCAGCAAAGGTTTCCGAAGCAGGAACGGATGCGCCAGCGAGTTACGGTCTGCTGTCCAATGTCCGGGGAATGCGTTTGAGCGATTTCCTTGAGCAGAGCACCGACTGCTCGTCCGGTGTGGACACTCTCCTGCTCACGACCGATCAGGGTAAGGCCGTGTCGGTTGTGGAGGAATGCCATGGAGCAATCCGGGCAGACGGCACGGAGAAGGTCACAGAAATCGAGTTTCGGCAGCTTAAGCCGTTCGTGGCTTATAAGACGGCGCAGCTGCTCCAGAACGGCGGGCTTGATGCCGCCGAGCTTGATTCGCTGGCTGCCAATATCTTCATGGACATGGACTGGTTGCAGATGTGCACCGACCTGGCCGAGCAGATGGCCTGGGAATGCTCGACGGAACGCTCTGAGCTTGCGGAGATGCTTTGGAACGGCGATCCGAAACAAGGCATCGCCGCCCTTGCAGATATTGCGGTTGATGACGATGACTGCATCAAGCAGGAATGGATGGGTTACAAACCGGGTACGCCACGGTTCGAGATATGGAAGGACTTCGAAACGAACTTCAGTAAGGACGGCGTTTCGCTCTGCGAACTTTCGGGGTTCGATGACTACAAGGTTGAATATAAGGATCCTGGGCCAACGCTTTCCGAATCGGAGTTCGACAAGCTGTTCGGTTCGGACGTGCGGGAAGGTAACGTACAGAAAGACGTTTCGGATGTGAGCTGGGACGATCCAGGTTCAGAAGACGAACGTTAGGAACAGGGCATGCGGGTTACAGCAGTGCAGCACGGTATCGTGCGGTACTGCTGTTTCTGTATCATGACATTGTGCTATAGGACTGAAAGGAGTTGCAAGGACAATGGAATGGGGAGATCTTGTAATACCGGCAAGGTTTGTGAACAACGACTTTGCGAACAACTACCGGTCGTACATCTTCGACATGCCTGAAGGCAGTAGGTACGCAGGATACACGTTCGCCCATCCGCGCAAGCTGACGCGCTATGAACGAGGGTATCGGGTATTAAGGCTCCATGACGAGTGGACGTTCCATCTCATGAAGCAAGCCGAATCAGGAAAACTCGATGAAAAGGCTCCAATCATCGATTTGTCGTTCGATGAGATGCTTAATGAGTTCATGGACGACTTGTATTCCGATGAGGGTTGATGGATAGATACGCTCGCTTTGCTCGCTGATACGGCAGGCATTCCAAGATGCCTGCCGGAGTGAAAGGCAAAACAACGAAGAAAGGGATGATATGACATGCAGATCATTGTGTACTACCAGAACGGTAAGCTCGACGTGTTCTCAACCGACAACTTCACAGCAAACGAGCCTTGGGCAAAGCAAGGGCGGAACCTGGCCACCGAGCTTACCGTGAGGCTCGATCTTTTGGAAGATGAGGGGCTTATCATCGATCTGTACTGGTACGACGGCTCGGAAGCTGGGAATGCGGTTGAGACACCCGACGACGATACCCGCACCGTCATCAGGCATGCGCTCAGGAGGCAGGGCCGCAGGATCAGGCTGGTTTCCCAGGAAGAGCTTGAGCACATAGCGCAGATCACGATAGACGGCGAGTTGGCGGTATGGCGGCAGGGAGGGTACCTCATCAACGGGATCATGTTCAAGAACCAAGAACTGCTCTGCTTCTCCAACGATAGCGTTACCAGCATGAACCGCAGGGCTTCAAGCGTGTTCGAGTACCTGAAGAATGCCAACCCTGGGATCTCGGAAGAGACCTTGAGCGCAATGATGGGATACCCGCTCGGTGCGATGCAGCAGATCAAAGACGCTGAGGCAGCAAACAGCGAGGAAGACGACGGGGACGATTTCGACGAGTAGCTGATGATGTTCTGGTAGATATATAGCACAATATCGTGCTATAATGATAGATAAGTATAAAAGGGGGGGCATCGCCATGACAAGGGAAACGAAAAGATACGCACTCAAGCTGTACGACCAGGAGCTTATGAGCTTCAACTTGAGCTATGACCGCTTTGCAAACCTCAAAGTAGAGGTTGTGAATTGTGATCTCAGCACAAAAAAGCTCTGGCCTATGGGAATGAGCCCCGAGAGTTTAGAAGACGACATCGCATTATGGGCGAAATCCAGGACCATTCCAAAGAACCGGAAATTCGTAGCTGAGATATTGGCTACGGCTGGTTTGTCGGCAAACGACTCTATCGGAATCTTGGACACCTGCAAGGGTCTGTCGGTCAACGATTCGTATTGGTTGGACGATGGCTATGAGAATCTTTCTTTCGATGACGTGAACCTCTTCGACAACGATCTCGACGAGGCATTGTCGATCGTTGCCTACACGGGATACTCTTCCGGCATCAAGCATAAGCTTGGGTTATCAACGGAGTGGACGACAAACGGCCAGTACCCTAAGGCTTGGAGAAGGATTGATGACAAGCTGGTGCTGTACAAAGCAGGGTCTACCGGGTTCATGAACTCTGGAATGGAACCGTATTCCGAGTACTTTGCATCTCAAATCGCAGAGCATATCGGCATCAAGCACGTTCCCTACGATTTGAGGATGTGGAAGGGAAAACTGGCATCGACCTGCCCTCTCATCAATACCAAGGACGTCTCGTATGTTCCGTTCGCCTACACAACGAAAGACCATATGTTCCCGGCTTCCATGGCCGTGGCGCATGCGTTCAGTCGTGACATGATGGACGATTACAGGGATATGCTCCTGTTCGATGCGCTGATCTGCAATCCAGACCGACATGCCAAGAACTTCGGTGTACTGAGGGACAACAAGACCGGTGCTGTGCTCGGGATGGCACCGTTGTTCGACCACAACCTGTCGCTGTTTCCTTATGACATGGCAGACGAGTTCGAGAAATTTGAGGACAGAGCCAACACCGTGTACTATCCACGGCTCAGCAACTTACCGTTCATTGAGCAGGTTGGGCTCACGATGTCGGAAAAGAACCACGATATGTTGCGCAGGATGATCGGCTTTAAGCTTGAGAACAACCCGTCCTACCCTGTTCCACAAGACAGGCTCGATGCACTCAACCGCTATCTTGAGAAGAGAACAGTGGAGCTGCTGAAGGTGCCGGTTGTCGATGAGCAAGAGTTGAATGCGATGCTCAGCGAGAGTTGTCGGCAGATCACCGAGCCGATTGCCTTGCTTTCATGCAAGAGCGATTGCAGGCTCAATGATCTGAAAGAGCTTGTTGGCGATGGAGAAGAGCCTAAACGTATCGTCCGTGGCGACGGCTTCGGACGGGAATAAAACCAAGGAGGTGAAAGAAAAAATGAGCAGATACAAGGATATTGTCGAGCTGTGGAAGGGCTTTGAAATCGAGTCCTCTGCAGATTTGGAATCACATTTGGAGAATTTCTCTGTTCTCTTCGCATACAACTCGGGCGCAATCGAGAACAGAGAAATCACCTATCACGATACCCGTGAGATCTTCGAAAGCGGAAAAGTCAGCGGATACTCAGGAAACCTGAAGACGCTGTTCGAGATCAGCAACATGAAGGATGCTTACAGACTGATGCTCAAATGGTTCGATGAGAAGACCCCTCTCTCACTCGAATCCATCAAGGAGATGCACTATCAAATCGCCAAGCTTACCTACGACCAGCGCAGATGGGAGTTGGGCGAGCGTCCGGGGCAATTCAAGAAGGACGACCGGTGGGGTGTCGGCAGACATGACATAGCCGCTCCAGTCGAAGAGGTAGAGGCGAACCTGCAAGAGGATCTGGATGAAATCAACTCCTACGCGGGAAGCAAGCCGTTGGTTGCCGCAGCGTTCTTTCACGCAAGGTTCGAGGGAGTCCACGCATTCGCCGATGGCAACGGAAGGTGCGGCCGTGCTTTGATGAACTACTATCTCATCACACATGGCCATCCGCCGGTTGTCGTGTACGAAGAGGACAAGTCTCAGTACTACAAGGCACTTGACGAATACGACGAAACGGGTGATCTAAGCCCCCTGATCGGATTCTTGGAAGCGCAGGCTGAGAAGACTTGGCTACCGACTTTGGAGCGCTATGAACGTTCAAAAGGCGAGCTAGATTTGGCGGTTTCCCCAAAGAACCGCAAGCACAACTTGAGCGATTACCTTGAGCAAGGCGATGGGATCGGCATCGATGCATTGATGGAACAGCTGGCTGAACCGAGCGATGTGCGCACGGATGCTCCGGAGCTTGGCAAGGACAATCCGGTACGGAAATAATGTTCTGGTAGTGAAATAGCAGAGCATCACAATACAGTGCTATGAGCACAGCAACGAGCAAGGCGAAAACGCCTTGCTTTTTTCATCAAATTGAGGGGGCCGCATAAGCCCCCTCAAACACTCCTTAGCGAACCTACGACTGGCACACAATACCGCAGTGTTGCAACGGGCTTGCAGAAAGCATGAACAAGCCGTAGTTGTTCGGAGGGGCACCGGAATACGGTGTAATCAGTCCTATTGACATCGGAAATAGAATGTTTCAGCAGATAAAACGTGTAGTTGCCACCTAGGTAACAGTACGGTTGCGGTATCATCGTACGGATGTGTCCACTAAAAAAGAAAGGAGAAAGATTATGAAAGCAAAAGCAAAAAAGCGTCTCACCCAGTTCGTGAACTCTTTGTTCGCAGTCGTTCTGGTCGTGGGTCTTCTGCCGACTTGGGCTCTCTCGAACCCTCAGCAAGCATATGCGGCACCGGCAGATTACACTGTAACGGCCACCGTCGACGGGCTGGATGCCGACACGCTGCCCGTACTCGTCGGCGGCACGGATTTCACGCCTGGCCAGCCCGTCAACGCCGATCCGGTTTACTACACCGATGCAGACGGTAACACGCCTCTTGCCGACTTGGCTGCACAGAAAGCCAAGCAGGGCTTGAGCCTCAAGTGGACCGATGCCGAGACCGGCAAGGACTTCTCGTGGACTGAGACACCTATCAACAAGAGCTACGATGTGGAGGGCTCCTGGGTACAAACCCAGTGTACCGTCACTGTAAACGCCAACGACGGCGGCAAGACCGCCAAGCAGGAGGTCACGGTTCCCTGGGGTAAGTCCTACGCAAGCGTCAAGGGCGGCGCACCGGCAACCCCGACCTATACCGGTTGGCAGTTCTTGGGTTGGTACACCCATGACGGCAAGCAGTACGACTTCAACTCCAAGGTAACTGAATCCGTGGTCGTTGAGGCGAAATGGGCCGTTGCCGACGTTACGGTCGTTCCAACCACCAACCCCGATGCGGATGTCGACCAGACTCTTTCCGGCACTTGCTGGATTGGCGCGACCTGGAGCTGGCACCCGGCTCAGTTCGCATTGTCGAACTTCTCAGGTAAGCTCGCAGGCGTTAGTGCAACCGGCTACTGCGCAGACCGCTCTGCGGCACCTGCCAGCAACGTGCAGGCAACCTACTCCGCTACCCTGAAGAGCGTGAACGTTGAGACGGGCGAGGTCGTTTACGACCTGTATATCACCCCGCCTGATGCCACCAACGGCAAGGATCGCAACCAGTACGGCCTAATCGGCTATCAGCACATCTCCGCACAGGTTACGCTCATCAAGAACTTCGGCGGCTGGATTGAGATCAACAAATCCTCTTCCAACCCGGCGATCTCCGATGGCAACGATTGCTACGACCTTGCCGGTGCTGAGTACGCCGTCTACAACTCGTCGAACCAGGCAGTTGCCAAACTGACCACCGACGAGAACGGTTACGCCAAGTCCGGCCTGCTGCCGGCGGGCGATTACACCATCAAGGAGCTCAAGGCACCTAAGGGGTATGCGCTCGATGAGGAGGGTCATCAGGTTCGAATCACCAGCGGCCAGACCACGACCAGCAATTTGGTTGATAAGCCGCAAAGCGACCCTGTGGGTGCACTTCTTGGTAAGTACGATGGTGAGAAAACCTACACTGGCGAAGGTAATCTTCCACTTGGTAGTGCAAAGCTTTATGGCGCACAGTATTCCATCGAATACTACGATGGCTACTACAATACTGAAGCTGAAGCTCAAGCATCTGGCAATCCAACACGCAAATGGATTTTACAAACGGACGAAGATGGCTATGTAAACCTTCGTTATGCAGACCAATCTTTTGATGTCCATGATGCAGATGGAAATGTCATCGCAACGCTTCCTTATAAAGTAAGCGGTGATGATTTCTATCGTGCTGCAAATGGAGCCATTTCGCTTCCGCTTGGTACGGCAATCATCAAGGAAATTAAAGCTCCCCAGGGATACAATCTGCCTCAGCCTTTTGGTATGGATCAGGTATTTGTTCGACAAATAACTTCTGATGGCAATTTGGATGTCGTTCACTCTTACAATGCACCTGAGGTTGCTGAGCCGATTATGCGTTCGGACGTGGAGTTCACCAAGGCGGCTTCGGATGACTCGCATTCCTTGGCTGGGGTGCCTTTCAAGATCACTTCCAAGACCACCCATGAGAGCCATGTGATCGTCACCGACGAGAACGGCAAGGCTTCCACCAAAGCCTCTTGGAACAAGCACACGCAGGACACCAACGGCAACGACTGGATCATGTCCGAGGATACAGAGGGCATTCAGGGCTTTGTAGCCAAGTTGCTCGATGCTGCCAAGGTTCTCGATCCTACCTGCGGCGTGTGGTTCGGTCAGTACACGGACGGCGATGAGACCAAGATCACCGATCCGGACGATGAGCGTGGCGCCCTTCCTTACGATGAGTACACCTTGGAAGAGCTCCCGTGCGATGCAAATGCGGGTTACCAGCTCATCAAGAAGGACTTCACGGTTTCCCGTGACAACACCTTCAACGCCGACAACACCGTCAACCTTGGAACCCTGACCGACCAAGATGTATCCATCTCCACCCAGGCTTACGACAAGGCCGATGGCGATCAGGAAGTCGTTGCCGAGCCCGATGTGACCGTTGTCGACAAGGTTTCCTGCGACAACATCCAGAAGGGCACCGAGTACATCATCAACGGCACCCTGATGGACAAGGCCACCGGCAAGCCCTATGTGGATGCAGCCGGCAACGAGGTCCATGGCTCCGTCACCTTCACGGCTAAGAGCCAGGAACAGGACGCATACGTCGAGTTCAGCTTCGACGGATCCAACCTCACGGATTCCACCGAGCTCGTCGTGTTCGAAGACCTCGCAACCACCGACAATCCTGACCGAATCCTCGCTGACCATAAGGAGCTTAGCGACCAGGGCCAAACCGTGACTGTTAAGCCTCCTGTAATTGGCACCATCGCCACCGACGGCATCGATAACGACAAGCAGGTTGTCAAGGACACCGAAATGGTGGTTACCGATACCGTTGCCTACTACGGCCTCACCCCTGGCAAGCAGTACACGCTCAAAGGCGAGCTGATGGACAAGGCTACCGGTGCGGTGCTCAAGGACGCGGCGGGCAATCCCGTGACTGCCGAGAAGCAGTTCATCCCCAACGCAACGGCGGGCACAGTGGAGATCCAGTTCACCTTCAACGGCTCCAACCTCAAGAAGGATCAGAGCCTTGTTGCCTTCGAGCATGTCCTGACCAATGGCAAGGAAATCGCAACGCATGCGGAGATTACCGATATCCCGCAAACCGTCACCGTTATCGAGCCCTCCATCAAAACCACTGCAAAGAGCAGCCAGGCTGGGCATGAGGGCGATAAGAACGTGGTTCGCGACACCACTGCAACCGTCAAGGACACCGTGGAATATAAGAACCTCGTTCCCGGCAAGGAGTACACCCTCATCGGCAAGATGATGGACAAGGCTACCGGTAATGCACTGCTCAAGGCAGACGGCTCTGAGGTCACTGGCAAGGCTACCTTCACGCCTGAGAGCTCCAACGGCACCGCAACCGTGGAGATTACCTTCGATTGCGCAGACCTCGACGGTCACAGCCTTGTTGCGTTCGAAAAGCTCTACCGTGGCGAGACCACGATTGCAAGCCATGAGGACATCGACGATGTGGATCAGACCGTAAAGGTCGATACCCCGCTCGTTGAGACCACTGCCACCAGTAGCCAGGCTGGGCACGATGGTGACAAGAATATTGTCCGCGACACCGAGGCTACGCTGACTGATACTGTTGAGTACAAAGGCTTGGTAACCGGCAAGGAGTACACCTTCACCGGTACGGTGATTGATAAGGTCACCGGAAAGGCACTGCTCAACGCAGATGGCTCCGAAGTAACTGCTTCGAAGACCATCAAGGCAGCCGATACCTACGGTACCGTTGAGCTTGAGTTCACTTTGAACTGCGCTTCCCTTGATGGCCATGAGCTCGTAGTCTTTGAGAAGATTTACCAAGATGGCAAAGAGATCGGATCCCATGAGGATCTGAACGATGGGGATCAGACCGTTACTGTTATCTCCCCTGAGCTTGCGACCACCGCTATCGACGGCATCGATGGCGACAAGAACTTGGTCAAGGATCCTGAGGCCGAAGTTACCGACACCGTTGAGTACAAGGGTCTCGTGACCGGCAAGGAGTACAAAATAACCGGTACCATCATGGACAAGGCTACCGGCAACCCTTACATCGATCCTTCCACTGGAAAGGAGATCACCGGCGAGACCACGTTCACGCCGGATGATACTTACGGCACCGTGGATGTGAAGTTCGCATTCGATGCCTCTCTGCTTGATGAGAACTCGCAGCTTGTTGTGTTCGAGAAGATCTCCCGCAACGGCGAAGAGATTGGTGGCCATGAGGATATCGACGACGAGGCACAGGCTGTCTCCATCGTCGTTCCCGAGATCCACACCAATGCAGCCGACGGGCTCGATGGCGAAAAGGAGGTAATCGCCGACCATAAAGCAACCGTTGTAGACTCGATTTCCTACAAGAACCTCGTTCCCGGCAAGGAGTACAAGGTTTCCGGCACCTTGATGGTGAAGGAAACCGGTGAGGCCTTGCTGGATGCGAACGGCAACCCAGTTACCGCCTCCACCACGTTCACCCCTGAGAAGCCCAAGGGCTCTGTGGACGTTGTGTTCGAGTTCGATGCTGACCTTCTGGCTGGAAAGAAGCTCGTAGCATTTGAGAAGCTGTACCGCAACCAGATCGAGATCACCGTACATGAGGACATCGACGACGAGGATCAGACCACTACTGTGGTGCCCCCTCAAATCGGCACTACCGCTACCGACACCGCTGACGGTGACAAGCATATGGCTGCCGATCCCGAGTCCTCCATCACCGACGAGATCCAGTACAAGAACCTTGTTCCCGGCGATGAGTACCAAGTTGCAGGTATCCTGATGGACAAGGCCACAGGCCTGCCACTGCTCTCCGGCGAGGGTGCTTCGGCGATCTCTGCTGAGGACCTGCAGAAGTTCGCAGACGACCTGAAGGCTGCTTGCGGACTTGACTCCGGCGACGTTTCCGCCATCGAGATCGATGGCAAGGCGTTCGGCGATGGCCATGAGGTTAAGCTTGTCGCCGGCAAGTACGAATGGTCTGACGACAACGGCTCCGGTCAGTACCTTGAAAAGACCGACGATGGTTGGAAGCTTGTTGAGTTCAGCGATTCCGCTGATATGTCCAATTCCAAGGAGATTGGCACCTACACCGACGATCAGGTGAAGCTCACAAAGGACACACCTGTGCTTCCTTTGAACCCGGATTACGAGGCCATTGCCAAGGTGATGCAGGAGAACCCTGACATCGTAAGCTGCCTCAGCATCCAGAAGAAGACCTTCACGCCTGAGGAGCAGTCGGGCACCGTCTCGATGGACTTCCCGATCAACTCCATCTACAACGAGGACACCGAAACCGTGGTGTTCGAGTTCCTGTTCAAGGGCTCCGAGCTGATCGCAAATGAATCCGATATCCAGAACGAGGGTCAGACGGTTGAGATCGTCACGCCCAAGCTCTCCACCACGGCTACCGACAAGACCGATGGTGACCACACCCTCCTGCCTTCCCGTGAGGCAACCGTGGTCGATCATGTGGAGTACACCGACCTGATTCCCGGCAAGGAGTACACGATCGAGGGCGTGCTGATGGACAAGTCCACCGGCACTGAGCTGATCGTCGGCGATGGCAAGGTAACCGCTGTCGCAACATTCGTGCCGAACAAGGCGAACGGCTCTGTTGACCTTGAGTTCACCTTCGATGCCTCCGAGCTCGGCGGCAAGGATCTGGTGGCATTCGAGGTTGCCTACAAGGACGGCATCCAGATCGCAGACCACCAGGACATCGACGATAAGGGTCAGACCGTTTCGGTTTCCGAGCCCGATGACAACACGTTCGATACCCCTGATGGCGACGGGTACTCCAAGACCGGCGTCGACATGACGCTGATCTATGCGCTGATCGCCGCCCTCGTGGCTTTGGCTGGCGGTGCCGGTGCCTATGCTTACCGTCATCGCAAGCTTGCCGCAGTTGAGGGCAAGACCGATGGTGAGTCCGACGAGGAATAGCCTCTAGGACCCTGTCGGGACACTTGGGAGGGTGCCGATGTTGGCACCCTCCCCTTTTCAAGAAAGGAGTGACTACATGGCAGACAGCGAAAGCACTCAGAACGAGCAAGAGGCACCAAACGATCCTAGCAAGCCGAATGGCAACGTTCGCATCACGGCGATTGCGATCGCCGTAGCCGTTATTGTGCTCGCAGCCGGCATCGGCATCGGGTTTGCGATTCATGGATCGCAACAGCCTGAGCTGATTGCCGCACAAGAGCAACCTACCGACAACCAAAACGCCTCTGGAAACTCGCAAGCATCCCAAGATGTGCATAAGCACGACTGGGTTGCCGAATATGAGACGGTTCACCATGACGCCGAGACGCATGTGGTGCATCACGACGCGGTTTACGAGAATCAGACCGTTTACTCGACCATCTGCAACACATGCGGCGAATACTTTGATCCGGATACCAACGACGGAACCGATCATCTGAGGGAAACCGGTCACAAAGGACTGACCAAGCAGGTTCCACATAAGGAGACTGTGAAGGTGAAGGATGCATGGGATGAGACGGTTACCGACAAGGCGGCATACAACGAGTCCGTCCTGAAGGACTACAAATGTTCCACCTGCGGTGTGACCGCATCGCCTGAGGATGTGCAGAAAGATACCGCCAACCAACCCGTGCAATCGTAATTAGGGCTGATTTACGGCACTGAAGAGGGTTTTCCCGTTCGGGGGAAACCCTCTTCTCATATTCGCATTCGAATGCGAATATGGATGATGAGCTGGGAAATGGGCAAACGATGGGTTTGGAAGACATGCAGCAAAAAATGTTCGATATCTCTTCAATGACAAAAGACATCGAGTCTTGGATGCATCTGATCGCATGGCTGGTGGGTCGAAGAGGCGCTGACAATGACAGAATGTGTCATTGTCGGCAAAACCAGATGACATATCCTGTCATTGCTGGTAAGATAAAACCAACGTAGCGCCCGACAAAACTAACGAGGGTTCAATTCATTAGCATACGGGTGAAGCAACCTACATTGGGACCAGGCTTAGTGCCTGGTCTTTTTGTTGTTGTTCATCTTCTTTTCTCGAACAAATTGTTTTATGGGCTTTGCCATATCGATGGCAAAATCAACGATACCGCATATTGCTGCAACTACCATAATTACGTCCATGGGCACCACCTCCTTTCAGGGAGGCTTCACCCATAAATCTGCCGAGCACTACGAAAGCTTGTTAATAATAGTTGTTTCGGGTTTTCATGGCAACAAAAAGCCCCTGCGGCTAGGGCAGGGGCTTTACACCAAGTAAATACCTTTCGAGAAAGGAGTTTTACAGGTAGAAGTATATCATGGTTGTACGATATGACAATACTAGAATATTGTGCTGTTCAGGTGCCAAGCACCTCTCCCGGCGCACGATTGGTGTGCGCCGGGGAGGCTGAGGCATATGACAAAAAAAGAAGAGCCTGCCGGGATGCAATGTCGGCGTGCTCTTCTGTTCGTGATACATTATGTGATACAAAGCGTTCTACTGGCAGGCCCGGCGGTGCAATTACCGAGCCCGCCCTGCTTTTTAGAAACGTGCCGTTAGGAAGGTTTCCTGTCCTTGAGCGCCCAGGCAGCTACTCATGCCAAATACCGGGTTCTCTGGTGTGCCGATGAGCGTGTACACCTCGTCAGTCAGGCGTTCCTCAGGATCAACCTCGTTCTCGTTGATGGTGCGCACCATCTCCCTCAAGTCATCTATCGACATGTAGCTTGCGCTAACGGCGATGAACTCATGGATACTCGATGGGAGCACGTACACTGCTCGCTTTTCGAAGATCTCAAGCAGCTCGCCTTGGATCTCCTTCGAGAACATCAACGGTGCCCCGTTGCAGCGCTGCTCGTTGCTCACGATGATCATCTTCGGCTCATTGCCGCCGTCAGGCAGCTCTTCGCCAAGAAGCTCTTCCAGAACTGTGCGGATCGGGCTTATCTGCGCAACACTCTCTATGTTCTTCATCGCGATCGCAAACGCCTCGTCGACAGCGAGCCCGCATTGCCTCAGAAGGCTATCGGTCACCTGGATGTTTGCAACCTCGCCGTATTCACTGATGCCGTCGAGGTCGACCCTGCACTGAAGAGTCATCACCATGTCAAGCAGCTCTTTGCACGGCCTGCCAGCCTCCCTCAGCCATTCGGCGTTGGCAGAGCCCATGACGCGTGGCATTAGATGCGCAATCAGGTCCTCCCTACTCGGCAGCATATCCACAACCGCCACACCTGAAGTCGCCTCCTGGAACTTCTTAGCAAGCTCGTTGAGAAGCGCCAGATCTGACATCGCCATATCTTCAGGCGTTGGATAGCACCTTATCTGGAATGAGGCACCTGCAATTCCGATGCCGAACGCCGGCTTCTGCACGTTGTTCTTCCTGACCACCGTCGCCTTCACGCGCAGGTCCTTGCCCATCTTTGCGAGCAGGCTGTTGAGTGCCACCTCTCTTAACCTCAGTTTCTCCAGTGTTACCATGTTCTCTCCTTTTCTCATTTTTCAGTTCCTCCTTTTTTGATTTGATTTTGTTGCAAGCAACCTTCGTTGCTTGGTTTCGGTAAAACGCACTAAGGAGCAGATAGCCAAGGGACAAGGCGGCTTACCGCCGATGCGCCGTAGGGCAGCCCTTGCGATCTGGGACGGGAGCGTTAGAAACCATACAAGCAACCGAGGTGCTTGCGGCATGGTCAAGCAAAAAGGGGAAATTGCCTGAATATGGGGAGAGACACGGGAATGCGACCTTGGGATATGCTTGGAGAGGTGGCTGAGACGCGCTGTACGGGGCAATGTTATGCTGGTGGCGGTTGGGGGGCGGAAAAACAGGCGGAATTTGCGGATGCTGGTGCGCAAAGGGGCGATGGTTCGCTGATAGTCGGCGGAATGCCGTGCGCTTGGAGATGATGATGGTCGCAAAGCGGGGCAAGCTGGGAAAAGGGGGCTTCCAGTTGCACGGGACGGGAATGCGACACGGTCTGCGGGCGGAACGATGTGTGGACGATGTGCTGGGCAGTGCGATTCGATTCGCTTGATTGGCGAATGGGAACGGCTGGCGGTGACGGCTGTGCCTTGAGGTTTAGGGCATTACAAGTGTTGCGATCAGTTGACAGCTGGGAGTTGCTTTGCAAGAGCGGGATTGCTCGTGGAAATTGGTCGATTGATGGATTGATAGATAGATACGCTCGCTTTGCTCGCTGATCGATGATGTTCGTTGAGGATCTTGCAACGAGGGGCAATCGGTGCTTCGAAACTGCGAATGGGTAAGGGAGAATGCAGTTTGGCATGTGGCGGCAATCGGTGCTTCGAGGGTCCAGGGGACTTCCCGGTTCGCGCTTCGGCGACCAAGCTTGGCACTGCGCATCGTAGGGGCTCGCATCAACGCATTGGAGTCAAGGAAATTGACGGAGCGATCGGCACTGGGCAAATCCGTTCCCGCAAGAACGCATGAAAGGACGATGAGACTTTGCATGGCTTGCCCGCCATATCCCCTACCCAGGCCCAGGATCGGGATGCATCCTACGATACGAATGCCGGGAGCAAAGATAGCACGCAGATGCACGGCCATTGCTTAACCGGGTGGCTCTTTTCAGTAAAAGGGCTGATGCTGATGTCATTCCCAATAAGCTTTAAGGCAGGAAGCCTGCGGCGCATGATGCTGCGAATGGGGGAAGAAAACCTTCGGCGAGCCGAGCGGTGCGATCGGTGCACCGCCGGCGGTCAAAGGGCTAACGACGTTGATGGTACCATTGGAACCAGGCCTCACTCAGGAAAGGATGCTTATGAGCTCGGGCTATCTCCTATCATCTTTTATCACGATTCTTGCCCTCATATTCTTGCTTGGGTTTGCGATTGGGAGAAGAAGCAAGAAGCAGAAAGCCAAGAAGACTTATTCGAAGCAACCTGCATACAGGGAGAAATATGGGCCTTTGGGTTCTGACCCATACAACAAACGAAATGGGTATTTCAGCTCGAACAACGGGCTCTCGCACGGTGTATCGAGTTACAGCACTCCAGCACAGGACGCCTTGATCGATCAGATGAAAGCTGAAGGCTTGCTCTCGGAATTTGAGAAGGACTTGTTGATCTCGAACAGGTCTTCCCGTTTTGCATCTTCCATAATCGACGAGCATATGGAAGAGCACAAACGGATCGTAGCCGCGAGGAAACGCGAGGAAGAAGAAAAGGCCAAGAACAAGAAGACCTGGCTTGACCTAGATGAGCTTGAAGGCAATGCCTTCTGGTACCCCGTTGAGCAAAAGAAATACCTCTTCACCAGAAGAGAGGTGGAATTTTACCGACTTCTCAAGAAGTCGTGCAGCAAAAAGGGTTTCTCGGTATGCCCAAAGGTTAGAATCGCCGATATCTTCAATGTCACAAGTGATGACAAGGAGGAAAAAGCATTATGGTTTCGTACCATCGCACAGCTCCATGTCGATTTCCTTGTCCTCGACAAGTACGACAAGATGTACTTTGCGATCGAGTTGGACGATGCATCGCATAACACAGAAAAGGCCAAGAGAAAGGATTGGTTCAAAGACCAACTGTTCCGATGCGACCCTGTGCTGCTTGTACGGATCGACGAGATCCCCGATGAGGCTAAAATGGATGTCCTTGTTGATAGATGCGCAGAGGTTGCCGATGAGCGCAGAGAGCATTATGCGAAGCTCTTCGATAAATGGAAGTCATTCTTCTGACTATGCTCATCTGAGGCAAGCCCCGGGCGCACGATCGGTGCACCGCCGGCAGTCAAGTTTAGCTTCTTAATACGACAAAAGCCGCCCCGGCAGGCGGCCTTTGTCGTAATTGCTTTTATCAATTCGATAGCCAAACGACCGAGGGCGTGCCCCGCGTCTTCTTTTATTTTAGCAGGTTTCTCTGCTAAAGCTATCTCTCATCTCGGCTCGCATTGCATCCCAATCCAGTAAGTGATCCTACTTCGAGTTGATCTCGGCTAACAGATGCGATCTGTCGTCTGGGTACAGGCGCAAGGTTCGGGTCTTCCCCAGCAAGGCGAGCTTGGTTGCCTCTCGGTGGCATGCCAGCTCCGCCGCCTTGTCGGACTCTGCCGTTATGCAGAGCCGGTCGTAGAGCTTGTCGCCCTTGTACACGTCTATACGGTACCAGCGGCGGCCGAGCAGGTCTGTCTCTGGTTTGTTAATCGATTCCATCCGCTGTCCTCCTTCTTTGCAACAATGATACCAGTATAGCACTATGTTGTGCTATTAAGCTAGTGTAAAATAAAAGGCCACCCGAAGGTGACCTTTTTGAAGGAAGAGACTAGAAGAGGTTAATTCGATTTCGTTGCACCGCAGTCAGAGCACTTGTAACCGGTGGTTACCGTTTCATCATATGCAGCTGATACAAGAACCTGTTTGGTAACTGGTTCGTCATAGGCATTCTTAACCAACACTTTTTTTTCTACTTCACGCACTTGGTCACTTTGACCATTCAGAGCATGATTTTTTGAATGTTGCAAAGAAGGGTTCTCTGCGCCACATGTTACACAAACCGATACAGTACGTGTTTCATACACAGCATCATGATGTATATAGCTGGTTTCTGTTTTGTACACTGCATCATGATGCGCGGTTGTGGTTTGGGGTACCCAGTTGTGCTGGTGGGTTTGGGTTGTGTTTCCGGTGCTGGAACCGGTGTTGCTGCCTTGGTTGTTGTTACTTGACGGGATCGTGGTGCCGGTTTTGTTGGCGTTGGACTTGGTGGCGGCGTTGGCTGTACCGGATGCTACGGTGCCGCCTTGGGCACTGGCTGCCTTGTTGGTGGCGTTGCTTGCCTTGGCGGACACCTTCTCTGCGTCTGCACCGGATGCCACTGCGGCTGCCTGGGCTGCTGCGATGTCGGCCTCGGTTACCTGGTCGGCTGCCTTGGCGATGAGGGTGATCTCAACGGATGCGCCCTTTGCCGTGTCGAAGTCAACCACCTGAGGTTCAGGGAGGTCGAAGATGGTGCCGTCGTCGAGGATCGGGGAGCCGGTCACTGCGATGGTGTAGGTGCCGTTGTCCTTTATGTCGTCCAGGTCGGTTTCCACTCCGGCTTCAACTTCCTTGGTGAACAGGGGATCTGGTGCCACGGTGTTCTCGTCGGTTGAGGTGAGGGTGTCCTTCACGTCGCCGGAGTAGACCGATACCACGATCGGGGTCGAGGTGTCGGCGTTCCAGCCGTCGCAGTTAACCTTCACGGACACCTTGCCATCTTCCTTCTGCTGGACGGTTGCCGTGGAAGGAGTGGTATGGGACGGCTCGGCTGGCTTGGTGAGCTGACTGTAGGCGAATGCGCCTCCTGCGATGATGACCGCTGCGGCCACGACGCAGCCGGCGGCGATCAGGGCGTTTCGCTTTCCAGTTGGGCGGAACGGGTCTTTTGGCATTTCCAGTACGCTAGCTCCAACCTGCTGGTCTTGACAGGCTTCGGCAAAGGCGGACTGGGTCGGTGCCGCACCGGTGAGCTCATATCGCTCGTAGAGCGGAATCAGCGCGGTGCGGATGCTTTCCTCCTGCGGAGTGATGCTCTGCGTGGCGAGATGCTTGGTGATGCGCTTCTCGGCAGTTTCCATCTTGGCTATCTTCTGCGGCTTGGCATCAACTGCCGAGACGTTCTCCTCCATGTAGGACACGGCGGGTGACTCTACGGTGGGCTGTTCGCTTTGATTTGCTGCGGGCATCGGTGCCGTTTCGGTCACCGTCTCTTGTTTCTTGTTCTCTTCCATTTCTCTATCTGCTTCCTTTCTGCATTAACTTTCAGTTTGACTCTTTGCGTTTTGCTACGGCTTCGCCGTCGGGGTGCTCAGAGGGGGGTTCCAATTTCTCGATCATCTGCTCGATCTTGCAATCCATGAACAAGAGGTTCAGGGCTTCTTGGCTCCATGTTCTGCGGAATGTCAACGCGGATCGCATGAGCAAGCAGGCAAGGCATACGAGGATCACGGTTATGCATGACATCGCTGCGAACCAAAATCCTGCATCGCCCGCTGAAAGCGGCAAGTCGAGGAAATCCAATTGGTTCGGAGAGCTTACGGCGATCCCAAGCCAAATCGCCGACATCAAGCTGCCTACCGCCCCTATTCCGGAGAGACAAGCAAATGCGGCTCTATTGAAGACGCTGCGATCAGTGAATCGCAGTTTATCCTTTGTCCTAAACGCCATGACACTCAACTCGAATTGATAATCCTCCAACTCAGAACGATAAGCGTCTTCTCCTGCCCCTCTTCGACTGATTACCTTCAGGTATCTATCGAGTAGTTCTGGGCTGCATCCACTGCACGTATGCCCTGTCAAGATCTCAGAATTCATGCTCTCTCCTCACAATCATCGGGTTTGCGATGCGTCATCCTGGCTGCCACGATTGGGAACTTGCTGTGCTCTGGGAACCTCGGATCGTAATGATCCATCGGGTTCTCGAAACAGAATATGCCGCAGTGAGTGTATATGATCTTGTGCGGCATGCCGCTGTGGATGGAGTAGACGGTCTCACCTGGGAGGATGGGAACGCCATCCGCGTCGTAGCAGGGCTGGTTGACGAACTCGTCAGATTTCCTGCGTTCGCGCTGCGCAGGGCGCGGGGCTCTTCTTTTCGAACCAGTCCTGGATCGCCTCGGTCACTATCACGGTTTGGGTGGTGTCGTGGTCGATGCAGTACTGGGCGATGCGCTTCTTCAGGGATTTCGGGATGAAGAGCGAGATCTGGACTTTCAGCTCGGGCTCGGTATGGTTCTCTTCGTTTGACATTGCAAATCCTTCTCTAACGTCTTTTCCCCAACGTGCGGACGGCGGCGCGGGAGTGGTCGGGGCAGCGATCCTCGTGTTTGGAGAGGTGGTTGTGGTTCTCGCTGTCCATAGAATGCTCCTAATCCATGCAGCCCTATTGATACGACTATTATACTACATACATATGTAGCCGTGTAGGTATAAAGCTGGATAATTTGGACACAAAGGACATACTGGACATTGGGTTTAGGCTCAGGCATCAGTTCGGTGAACGTGACAGATTTGGCAGGTCTCGAACGAGGTGCGGAGAAATTGCGAGAATTGCTCAGTTCAGCAACCATGGCAGATCAGGCAGGTCTCAAACGGACCGGGCGATTACGAAGTCGAATGCCAGTTCAGCAACCATGGCAGATCAGGCAGGTCTCAAACCTGTGGGTGCAGATAGCCCGTTTGAACAGGGACTATCTATTTCAAAGAACTGCAAAATCTGCCAGGTCTTCTTGTTTCTGCGACCCGCCCGGTCATTTTCGGGCTCTCGGATCTCCGCAAGCGTCTATTCCCGCCCTGACGGCGGTATGGATCCATTATAGCAAATTCGCATCCGAATGCGAGTTTGCTAAGCTTGGATCTCCTTGAAGGCCTTGAGGATTGCGGGGACTATCTGGTCTGCAAGGTAATCATCGCTGTACGGCTCGTCGGTGCTCAAGCCAAGGAGGTGATCCACTACAGTCCACTGTATGGGGGTCAGAGTGTGCTCAGCGTGCTCTCCACTGAAATAGGTGCAGACCTCGCACCAATCGGATTCATCATCAAACGGATGCTTTTCCCTGTTGTCTGCCATCCTACTTGCCTTTCTTTCGCAGTGCACAAGCACGCTGCGGGACTTTCTGCACTTGCAAATCGCTAATTCTGCTTCTCTTTAATATGCTCCCAGTTATCATCAACCGACTTCTTTGCGGCAAATGCCCCTACCCCTGCACCTACCAACTCGAATGCAATCAACGCAAGACCGACTCTTGCATCGATTAGAGACAATGCCGAGGTTGCAACCAGCACAATCAGGCAAACAAGCGCAACTGCAACAACTACATACCCCTGCCGCATTTGACGAATGTCCTGGCGGCTTAGCTCGATGCCCTTGGAACGGCAGAGCCTCCCCATGACCAAGGTATTCACACCGAAAACCGAGCAACTGACTCCGAATATCGCCAACAGCATCGGCAAAGAAGCTTCTATCGACATTTCTCTCCTATCTCCCGCTCCTCATTCGACTTTGCTTTCATGACTGCTTGGCACGCTTCTTCGTGCGGGACTTCTTCGCCTTGGTGACGAAGGACCGCTCCTGCTTTGCGAGGATGTCTTTGCCAGCCTCCAGGACGTTCTGCGCACCGTTTGCCTTTCTGTCGTGCTGGGCGCCGCTTTCGTGGCACGTCCACTTGGGACGCAGGTCCTTTGCCAGAACAAGCTCCTCGTGACCGCAACGGCTGCACACCTGAGCGGTCGGGGTGTCGTTGGGGACTTCCACGAAGGCACGGTTGGCCCAGGCTGACTTGTAGGCCAGCTGGCGGTTGAACTCGAAGAAATTGCCGTCGGTGGTCTTCTTGTTGAGGGCCCGCTGCACCTTCTTCGGGAGGTTCTTGGTGGCTTCCGTCTTGTGCTGCATCATGTCGGACGAGCCCATGTTGCGGCTTGCGATCACGTCGTAGGAATCGACTAGCTCTCGGGTGAGCTTGTGGGTCGCGTCCTTTCGGATGTTTGCTATCTTCTCCTCGACACGGGCCTCCTTGCGCTTCTGCTTCTTGAAGTTCTGGCTGCCCTTCTGCTTGCGGGCCAGATCGCGCTGGGCTATCGCCTTGCGGCGCTGGAGCCTGTCCATCCGCTCGGGAAGGTCGATCTGCTCGCCATCGGAGGTCGTCACCCAGTGGGATGCGCCGAAGGTGATGCCCACCTCGCCGTGCCCGGCGGGAACGGGCTTCGGTGCGGCGTCCTTGACGTTGACCGCAACGTAGTACTTGTTGCTTGCGGTGCGGGCCACAGCCGTTGCCACGAAGGTTCCCTCGGGGATGCGGTGGACCTTGACGCGGACCTTGCCGACTTTCGGGAGGTAGACGTACTGCCAGCGCACTGTGCGGAGCGGATGCTCCTCAGGCAGGGGCGACGGAACCGGGGTCTTGCCCATGCCCTTGAGGATCAGCTTGGCGGGGCTGCCGTCGGGGTACGTTCCGAGAAGCTGCCCGCCCTGCGTCTTGTAGGACTGTGCGGAGTCGAAGCGGCGCTTGAAGCGGGGATACCCGATATTCTGGCCCTTCTTCCTGCCACGGAAGAAGTTGTCGAAGGCGGCATCGAGGTTTTTGGTCGAGTAGCCAAGCGCCGTGGAGTCGGCCTGCTTGAGCCAAAGGTTCCCATCCTCGTCCAGGCAGGAGTTCTTGAGCGCTGTCAGCTCCTTGCTGGGGATGTTGCCCATGGCCTTGGCCTTAGGATCGTAGGACTCGTTGACACACTCCTCCCAGACGGTCTTGCCGTTGGAGTCCTTCACGTACTCGGGATGTTTTGCGTTGGGGTCTGCGCCCGGTGCGAGCTTGGGGCGGCGAAGCGTCTTCTGGGTGCGCTCCCAGGATTCCGTGCGGGCACGCAGGAAGTGGTTGTACACGTAGCGACACGCATCGAACTCGAAGGCAAGGGCCTTCTCCTGCTCGGGCGTCGGGTATATGCGGTAGCGGTAAGAGAGCTGGATGCCCTGCGCTTCGGATTTCGGTTTGTTCGGCATGTAGGGTCCTAACCGTAATTCGAATTGATATGCTTATTGTACTACATACATATGTAGATGCGTAGGAACAAGACCAGAAAAAACGGCAAGTTGGTGGATTCTGCACAGCTGGAGGACATGACGACGAGGACATGATGCAGCGAGTGAAGGCACTGGGTTTGGGCAGATGCTTTTTTGTTGGGGCAATAAGGGGATTGGTACAATCTTCAAGTGATGTTTTGCAGAAACGGGCTGCTTGCCGTAATGGTGGGTAGGCTTTATGGAGGTGATTGCATGGCTAAGACCGTTGAGGCAATCGAAGAGCAGATTGCCAAGCTGATGGAGGAAAAGAAGGAGCTCATCGCTGCCGAGAGGAAGGCCGACAAGGAGGCTCTGGATGCTGCCGAGTCGATTCTCGGCAAGATCGTCTTGCGTGCCGTTGAAGCAGATTGGAAGCAAATCGAACCCACCCTGCTTGAGCAATGGCTGGCTGAGAGGCGCGATAAGATCCAGGAGGCGGTGCTTGGAGACGAGCTGGAACGCTCCGATGCCCTCAAGAGGATCAAGAAGCTCAAGTAGCCTCTTGATCCTGCCTCGATACGTTGCGAATGAAGAAGACCCCAGGCACCGATGGTGCTTGGGGTCTTCTTTGTGTTGCGACGTTAAGAAATGAAAATGAGCAAGTTCAGCAACCGTGGCAGATCGGGCAGGTCTCAAACCTCAAGCAAGGAGCAAAGCCAACCGCTCTAGTTCAGTAACCGTGGCAGATCAGGCAGGTCTCTAACTCGGGATCTCGCCGAAGCACCAGCCACAAGTTCATTTTTTGATGCGGTTTTGCTGGGAGTTCTCGGCTAGGCCCTGGTACTCTCCCACTGCTTTCGAGGTTTTTGCTTAGGCTTTGGAAAGAGGGATTTATGTTACTGCTGGCATGGGCGGCTGAAGCGGGACTCTTCCGGTGCTGCGATTTCGGGGATCTGGCTTGTTTTTCGCTGCCTGTTGCCGTAATAGTGCTGTTCTTGGAAGCTTTTATCAGAAACGCTGGTAGAATGGTTCTCAGGTGCATGCCCCTGAGAACACTTAGCATGCAATGGAAAAGCCTCCGGCGGGATGTTCGCCGGGGGCTTTTTGTCTGCTGTTTTCCAACTTCGGTGGAATTAACAGGTTTCTGTTTCCGCATTAGAATGCGAATTTGGTTTTACAGGGAGAGGTTAAGCATTTGGATAGATAACATCGTAGTAGTGCAAAAAGAAAGGAACGTACAGGTATGACGAGTCATAGGGTTAAGAGCAGGATAGGCGGGCTGGTTTGCGCATCGTTGCTCGCTTTGGCGGGCATATTGGGGTTCACTTTGTACTCCATGGAGCAATCCGGCAATCCCGATCCGGTGCCGGGGAAAGCGGTCTCCTTGGATCCTTATGGGTTCCCGGAGGTGGACTGGGAATACTGGAAGTCGGTCAATCCGGACGTTATCGCCTGGGTGACGGTTCCGGGCACCAACATCGACTCTCCTATCGTGCAGGCGCATTCATCCGATCCGGAGTACTATCTTCATCACGACGTTTACGGGAAGTACAACGTCTACGGATGCCCTTACCTCGATGCAGGCTGTGAGGCTGAGGGGTTCAAATCGTATACTTCTGTGGTGTTCGGCCACCACATGAACGACCAGACGGTGTTCTCGGCATTCTCCAAGTACACAGATGCGGATTTCGCTAAAAGCAATAACAAGGTGCTGCTCCAGATGCCGGGGGAAAAGCATGTCCTGAACGTCAAGCTCGCCGAGATCATCAACGCGGGAACCGACAAGTCGAAGCGCACCTCGTTCACCGATGCGGCTGATTTCGGTCGGTGGTACGCAGAGCGGGTGGATACGGCGGACATGGTGCTGGATGCGGCTGTTCCGAGTCGGAACGTCACATTCGTGACGTGCAGCTACAACAGGTGGAAAAACGAGCGGACGCTTGTTTTCGCTAGTGAGTAGAGTGATAGATACGCTCGCCTTGCTCTTCTGTGTTTTGGCGGTACAGACGATAGTTCAGCAAGGGTGCAGATTGGATGGTTCTCAAACGCGTCCAGCAGCAATCTACGAACTCAACCTGTTCAGTAACCATGGCAGATCGAGCGGTTCTCAAACGGAGGTCGGTAATGACCCGTTCATCACCTTGTTCAGTAACCATGGCAGATCGAGCGGTTCTCAAACCTGTGGGTGTGGATATGCCGTTTGATCTGGGCATTTCTATTTCAAAGAACTGCAAAATCTGCCAGGTCTTCTTGTTTCTGCGACCCGCCCGGTCGTTTTTTCGATCGGGCTCTCGGATCTCCGCAAGCGTATATTCCCGCCCCGACGGCGGTATGGATCCATTGTAGCAAACTCGCATTCGAATGCGAATATACGAAAAGGCTGCTCACCGAGTAATCGGTGGACAGCCTTTTTGTGTATAACGATCAGCGATCGTGAGTCTCATGTTCTTGTGGCTTCTTACTTTCTCTGCATGGATCTGCGCTCTTTTCCAAAGAGGCACAAATCTCAGCCAACGATGGTTGCTTTGTATGCATCTTCACATAACGCTCAGCCACATCGAATGCAGGACGCATTCGCTCGATCTGCTCACGATGCAGACCATGTTTCGTAGCGGTTCGTTCCCACTCGGAGGCAACGGTTCGGGCGATGAAGGCGATCCTACTCCTTGCCTCAGGTTCCTCAAGGTCGAACTCGTCGGCTGCTGACAGCGCAACATCGAAATCAAGCGATGCATCCACGAGATCGATATTCAGGGAGAGATATCCGCCATAAACATTGGGATTCACATCATAGAGCGGGGAGAGTTTCCAACCATTGTCTGTGTAGATGAATCCGTGGTTGCGCAAGTGATCGTCTGTGTTCGATATCGCTATGCTGAAGGCGATCCTTGACCAAAGCTCATGCAGATCCGGCCTCATATCACCCTTGGAGCAGTTCGCCTTGATGAAATCAGCGATCTCAAGGTAGCTCACATCGTCTGCACCGTCGGTGTAGCCGAGCATGGTCATGGCACTTGCGAACGGTATCCTCCTCTCTCCTTCCCTGTCGAACCTTCTCACAAGGAAGGTGCTGCCTGCATTGGAGAACTTGAGCAGCTTGGCTTCAGGCACATCCAGCCCGCACTTCTTTGCGAGGTCGTGGGCGACCATCTCCCATGCACCGGCGTTCCACTCATCGTGCTTTGAGGGGAATTTCGCAATCCAAAGCGAGCCATCCGGTGCCTTCACGTTGGCTTTCGGGCGGGCACCCCCAAGGGATGAGCCGGGAGCCAAGAGCTGGCGAAGCCACTTCTCCTCGTCTGGATCCTGCGCATTCTCGAATGCAAGGGAGGCAGACTCAAGCTCACGCAAGGTAGCCCATGGAGGGGCAGCCAAGCGCCTGTCAGGCGATTGGAACTCCCCACCTGGCTCCAAGGCGAAACGGATGGCACCCATACGGGTCTCATCGTAGACACCGAGCAGGTAGTCGCTTTCTAGAAGCTTCTGCGGCTTCCTGTCCTCTGCCCTGGCGTCCATCGCCTCACGACGGCGCATGAGCAGCCTGCCCCAACGGTCTGGGCAGGAATCGGAGAACACGCCGAACATGTGCTTGCCATCGGACGGGTACTGCCGTCCCGGGCATGGGTAGATCTCTGGGTCTATCATCATGTCCGGGTGGTTTTCGAGCCAACTGCCGTCGTACTCGAAAGACGTTCTCTCACGCCCGTTTCCGCTGGAAACGTGCAGGGTGCCGATCAGCTCGGGCTCTTCGAGCCAATCGGCGTAGACGTAGATATCTTTCTCGCTCATGTGCGTATCCTCCTTTCCTGGTTGTTAATCTTAATTATACCACGCTGACCTGGGGTTATGCAATTGTTTGGGCTTTACGCGTTACTGGGCGGATTCCGATGCGCACTTCCAGTGGTAGCCGTAGGCGGTGCGGGTGGGGTCCTGAAGGGCCGTCTGAAGATGCGAAACATTTCCCACCCCAGGTAGAGGATCATTGTTCAACGTCCTCCTGTGCTATCGAGTAGCTTGCCCAATCTCTTTTGCGCATTCTGGAGAGACCGTTGTTTAAGTACGTTTCGAGGATCGGTGATTTTTCAGCGATTTGGTTAACCTCGACTTGTTTATCCCCCCAGCCAAACCGCTCAAGGTCGCCTCGTGCTTCGTTGAAGGTGTCGTAGTCCCCTCTTCCCAGGTACATGATCGCCTGCAAATCCTTTACCTGATCGAACGGCAACGAGCCGATGAACCTCTCAAGCTCATCGTCTTTCCAACATTCAATGAAATAGCTTTCAGGAATGTCGGCAACACAGTAAGCCTTACCTGGTACAAGCCCGAGCTTTTTCCTACGCTCGCTCTTCCTATGATTCTTCTCAGCTGTAATAGTCATGACCTTGCGGACTGCATCCTCTTCAACAGTGCATTGCCATTGCATTGCATAGCGATCTATTGCCTTGAGCTGAAACGGAAAGCCCTGCTCGGCGACGCTCCGGCGCAAAAAGGCATTGATTGCGCTCGGCAGTGTGAAACCCATCGATTCGAACAGCTCTGTTGCCTCGTTTCTAAGCTTTTCATCGATGCGCACAGTGTAGTTGGCCATTGACGGTCCTCCAATCTACCATTGATATTGCAAGGATATCTTAGCATTGCAGATGCATTACAGGAGGATTGCATATTCGCATTCGAATGCGAATATGCATAGAGGCCGCACCAAACGGCACGGCCTCTATGCATTAGACGATGTAACTCGTGATGTCACAATACCATTATAGCACGATACTGTGCTATATGCGAATCACTTTACCATCGGAAGCAACGGCAAGATGTTGTTTCGGATGGTGCTGTCATCGAAGCTGAACAGCATCAAGTGTTTCTCACTGGCATCTTTTGCTCTGAAGCCACAGGAACGAACGATTGCCGCAAGCTTCTCCGGTGTCACATCGACATTGAGCTCGGTACCATCATCGGTTATCAGGGTCAGTTTCGCATCTTTGAACACGGACATTTCCTTTTCCTCTCTCAAAAAGGATTAGAGCAAAATCATCTTCGCAACAACCATCGCGACAAGGGCAAATGCGGTCATTGCGGCACCGTACTTGAGACAGCTTGCGAAACGTTGAGGGCGGGTTGCCTTGATCATGTTCTGCACACGCTTCGTGCTCTCGATTTGCAGCGCATTGATGTGCGCGGTGCTTTCCTCTCCGATGGCGTTGATATTGTCTCGGACAGCGGCAGATAGCTCACTGATCGCCTTCTCTGCGTGCTCCTGGCTGTCCTGCAACACGGCGAGCGTGCCTTTACGGAGAGAAGTACGCAGTGCTATGTCCCCTTTGCGGATGCGTTCTGCAGAATCGAGCATTCGCTCCGAGCATTTCTTCTGGGATGCCAGTATGTTATCGATCTGATCTTTCAAGAGCAGCTGGTCGTTGAACAGCTTCTCTTGACGGGTCATCAGCAGATCGATCTTCTCAGCAAGCTCCTTTGCGCTTGTCACGATCTGCCCGGCATCCTCATCGGAAATGCGAGGTGCTTCTTGCGGATCGCCATGCTGTTCGGGAATATCAGGCTGCTCGGTCAATACGGCTGGCTCGTCAAGTTCCGGCGGGTTGCTGGCATCAGCCATGGCCGATGCAGCATCGGACTCCGCCATGGCCTCGGCGGTCATGTCCTCCTCGGACTCGTCCAAACCGTCATCGTCATAACTGTCATCGTCGTAATCATCGTCGTAATCGTCATCGTCGTCTTCGAAGCCGACGAATCCGTCTCCGTACAGTTGGGCTTCCAGCTCCTCGTCTGTCGGCAATTCCTCTTCCATGGCAGCAAGCATCGCCTCCTCTTTGGCTGCTTCCTGCTCGATATTTGCTGCGTTCTGTGCCATAAGCACCACTCTCCTTCCTGTTTACCTGTCTGCATTGCCGCTGCGGGTATGCGATCTGCTTTGCGAACGGCTATGCGATTTGCTTTGCACTCTGCTCCTCGATCCGGCTGATCCGCCTTTGCCGGTGTTGTGTCCTGGGTGGGTTTGCTCGCCTGTGGCCTTAACCGCCCCAACACGGCTGCGTACTTTGTCGGCGGCTCGCATCACGGATAGGATCTTGTCGTTAACCGAATCGTCTCCGATCAGCTCATCAGGACGTTTTGGCACTTTGAGCCTTGGGGTGGCGGCACCCATCTCGGCCGCCATGTCGCGGTAGGCTGCCAGGGTCTTGTCCAGTCGCTCGAAGTAGTCCGACTTGGGGTCGGCAGACGGCTTCGGTGCCTGGATGGACTTTCCGGCAAGTGCAGTTTTCACCTGCGCCAGCGTGAAGTTTCCGTCCATGCGCCCCAAGTTGAAGGTGCACTTCGGGTTGCCCATGTCGCGCACATCCGTATCGGTTGCGTAGATTGTGCGCTTGCCGAGCTCGATCTCAACGCCGTAGCCCTGCATACGGTCGATGAAGTCGTCAAGGGAGCGCACAGAGGGCATGCGCAGCACTGCCTTCACGATGCGACGCAGGTTGTTCTTGTAGCTGTAGCGGTCGTCTTCGATGATGGCACGCTCGGCATCACGGGGGTTGCGGTTGCGGATCAGTGAGTTGGGCTTACCCTCCTCGACTTGCTGCAAGCCCCACACATCGTCCATCCTGCGAACCGATTCCACTCGGTCATGGTGCCCTTTCTTGCCGGTTCCCTCGTCAAGGCGCTTGCCGGTCACGATGTTGGAGCGGTTTATGGCCATGTGAACCGCATAGCGCTTCCCGGCCTCGTCGGACTCCTCGTGGAGGGCAAAGACCACCTGCTGGTCAGGGTAACGCTCGCCGACGTACTCCATGGCGAACGCCATGCACAGCTCTGGGGTCATTTTACCGCCGTTCACGGAGCATTCCTCGGGCAGGAAAGCCAGGACCTGGTGGTACATCAGGGTATTCTTGAAGCCTCTGCGTGCTGCTATGTCGTGGCCGAACCTTGCACGGGTGCGGGCCATCTCAGCGAACCACTTGTCGTGGTACTCCATGTTCCACCCGTCGCGGAGCACTGCGTCCTTGCTGTTCAAGTACTTCCGCACGTTCTCTGCATGACGCTCGCTCACCACCGCCTTCTGCTTGATGATAGTCATTTGCCGGCTTCACCTCCTTTTCTCCCTCCAAAGCTTTTCGAGACTTCTCGATTGCCGCATCGAGCAGCCATGCTTGCATGTCCTGACCGCATAACCGGGCAGATCTCAGAATCAGCTCCTTGTCCGCTTTTGAGCAGATTTGCAAAGTGCTCCTTTACGCAAAACTACTTGTTCACCGCCCTGCGGGCTGTTCCTGCGGTTTCCAGATGATGACCGCAATGTCCGATCACTATTATGCCGCGCTCCTTATCCGGCTCGCAGTACAAGCGGAAACCGATTTTCGGGTTGCGACCCTTCACGTGCATCTGCATGCCATACTCTTTGCCATCGAACTCGACGGAACGCTTGTCCATCATCTTGCCGTTCTTCTTGGTCTGGGAGCCCTCCTTCAAGGCGAGCTCAAAGCCCGTCTTGTTCTGGAACGCCTGGGAGAACTCGCCCTCGTAGGGCATCCCATTGATGGCCATGTCGTACAGCACGGTTGCGACCGACTTCACGATGTCATACTCATCGGGGATATTTCCCTCGTTGTCATTCCAGTCCTCTGCCCCTTTCCACGACGCGTCGGTGAGCACGATCCTGTCGGGCCACTGCCGCTCGGCCACCTTCAGCACATCCATCAAGGTCTCAGGGATGGCATCCAGGACAAAAGCTGCTTGTGCTGCCGGAACGTTGCGGTTACTCAGGCCGTGTTCCAGGGCGTCCGCCTTTGCGGTTGCCTCAGCGAGGCTCGCTTCCAGCTCTGCCAGCTGGACGTTCAGCTCTCTGTTCTCCGCATCGTAGTCCAATGCGAGTTGCTGCCATTCGTCGCACTCTTTGCTCAGCGCATGCGCTGCGTCAAGCGGTTCTCGCTGTTCTTCGATCTGATCCACTCAACGTCGGCGATGTCCAGCACGTCGGTTGCCCGCTTGCCCACGAGACGGGCCATGCCGTCAACGAGGATTCCGACAAGGGAGTCCAGACTCTCCAGGTTCTTCAGGTAATTGCGTGGCAGGCAATGCGTGGTCTCCTCGTTAGCGAACTTCTTCAAGTCCAGATGTGGAAAGTAGACCTTCAAGCTGCCGAACGGACAACGGTAATCCCACGATGCGGCCGAGTGCATCCTGAAGAATCTCGACCATTCAGCCAAGAACTCATCATCGGACACATCGACGACGTATACCTTGGCCATGCCAACCAGCTTCTCGGCAAGAAGCGCAGAGTTACCGAACCCAAGGGAAGTCTCACCGTTCCTCTTGGTGGACAATACCACCAAGGGAAGCTCTCGCTCGGTATCGGTAAGCTCAAGGGTGAACTCTTTGCGAAGTTTCTTATGGTCAAGCTTCACTTCCCTATCGGTGACATCAATGTTGCCAACGCACATTCGCATTCCAGGAAGCTTCATGAAGTACTTCACGATCCTCGGTACGTTAGCGAACGGCAATTCCACCTCGCCGAAGAACCCGGTGCGAATCCGATGGGTGATCTGTATGTTGACCGTCACGCTCTCAGCGGTGCCAAGGATTCCGATGCGGGTATGCCAACGGCGCATCTTCATCTTCGATGCTCCATCGAGCTTATCCATCTCGAAGGCCCATGCACAGCTTCCAGCCGCATCGAAACGCGCCGTAGCGAAGGCAAATGGCAGCTCTATTGCGGTGCTGCCATGCCAATGCGCAGGGTAGGCGGATGCGCCGGAGCAGAAAGCGTCATCGCCTTCAAGCACCGCCAGTGCCTCAGTGCAATTCATGTTGTCCGCAGACTCGGTTGCCCACTTGCGCACAACGTCCAATGCTGCGTCCAATGCACTTCTCTTGCCAGTTGCCTTGAGGGTAAAGCGGGTGCGGTAGTGCTGTACCTCCATCTCAAGCGCACGGTCGCGCCTGGAGATCGACAGCTTCGTTGGACGCGGTGCGTCCAGGCCCTCCAGGCGCACTGCTTCAGGCATGGGTGGAACGTGATGCCCTTCATGCTGCAATACGTTTTGCGATGCAGATTGCTCTTCGTGCAGTAGGACAGGTTGAGCAACGATCTGCTCGTCGGTTTGCGTCTGCTCGGCAGGTGACTCTGTCTGCTTAGGCTCTTCGCTGCCGGGGCTCTCACCCGGCTTCTGGTTTCCGGCGCAGGGGTTCGCTTCCCCCTTGCCTATCCTTCAATGGCGAAGTATCGTCTCGACAACCTCGTAGCTCACATTCTCGGTGAGCACAGCACCGGCTGCCTCCAACGCTGCGCACATATCGTAGGCATCGCGCTCGTCGGTAAGCACCATTGCGGGTCTTACGCCGCCCTGTGCGGTTGCCATGATCGCATAGCACTTCAACTGCTTGCCGTTCATCTCGTTCTTCTCGCTCATCTTCTTGCACTCCTTCTCGTCTAATTTTTCGTTTTCCTTGTCCGCTTGCGCGTCCATGTTCTTCGGCCTACCTTCAACATTTCGCTCTTCTTCAAGCTCTGCTTTGAGCTTGGCATTGTGCTCGTTGGCTCTCTTCGCCACACGACGCTGCTTCCGGTTCAACGGCTCCAAGATTCGCAGCTCGTCTTCCGTCAAGTCTGCATCAAGCCATTCAAGCCACTTCTCCTCGGCAAGTTTCCGTGGGAAGCAGAACCTCTTCTCCACCTGACCGTCCTCGCCGTAGTACTTAACGCCCCGGTACACCGAGTCGCGAACCCGCCCGAGCATGCCGCGCTCATTCTGTGCAACAATCTTGCACGTGCACTCGCCCTTGCTCTTCCTAGACATCAAGCGCCTCGATTCGACTTGCGCACCATCTTCAGGCTGAGCGCACGAACCTTCTCGAACTGCTCGCGGGCCATGGCGCATTTCGCACAACCGCACTGCGCTTCCTTCGGAAGCCGCGCGGCGGCAAGCGATCCGTGTTCCTTGGCTGCCGGGTTGTCGCGCAGCGTCTCTAATAGCTTCTGGTTCTGCTCAAGGTACTTGACGTACTGCTCGTCGGTAACTCTCACCCACTTGTGCCCCAAGGACCGGTTGCCGCTACGCATGGCATTGAGGATGCACGGCACGAGCTTGTCAAGATCGTAGGACGGGCAGAGCTTTCCGACGTCGCTCACCTTCTCGAAGACCTCGCCTGTTTCCACGCATCGCACGTGCCGGCAGCTCGTCGCCTTTCGGGTACCGCTCTTATTGGTTTTCTTCTGCCCAGGGACAAACAACGGCTGCTCCACCCGATCGATGAACCGACCGTAACCGGCTCCTGATCCATAACAGTACACTCTTCTTATCCTTTCTTTTTCAACGGCTTGATGTCAAAGCCGCTCTTTCATCTCGTCGATCAGCATGTCCGCCTTTCGGAGCGTGTCGCGGAGCTTCCACATCGTCCCCTTCACCTCGCTCGCATCGTAGCCGCCGATGCCGTTTCTGTTCAGGAAGTACATCAACTGGTTGAGATTGGTGCCCTCTTTCAACAGCTCGTGGGTCATCTTGTTCACGGCCTCGATGTCGAAGTCGTTCTGCTTCACGACCTTGCCAGTGATCGCCGTGCGGCGCACAAGGTCGGACATGGAGCAGCCCAAGGAACGGGCACGCTCCTTTATCGCCTGCTTCTCGGAAGCGGTGAGCTGGATCCTTATCTGCTCGCAACGCTCATCGAGCTTGTTGATCTTGCCAAGCTCCCCACTGGGCGGCTCTGGAAGCTCGATCGTCTGGTAGACGATCACCAAGCGCACAAGCTCGCTGATGCTCACGCCGGCACGTGCGGCGATGCCCTGAAGCAGCTCTTTCTCCAACGAAGTCATGCTCAGCTTCACGGTAGCATTCTTCAGCACTCTATCCGTTGCCATTTGCGGCAACACCTCCTTTCGCTTGCGCAAGCGGAAACCGAGCAGCCTCGGTTGCCGTGCGTGCAAGCACTGACCTAAAGCGCCCGGGCAGCCCCGGGCAAGACGCCGAGCGTTTGCACCATGCAAAGGCTCGGAGGATCCGTGCGAATCGCGTATGCGATTCCTGCATCGGATCCGGAACCCCCCTGTGCAGAACCTTTGTTGGCGAGTCCGGCAAAGCAGTCAAGCACAGGGCAAGCCGGTAGCGGTAGTAATATGGTCTATGACCATATTACTACAAGCTACCTACAGCTTGCATGTATTCCGGGACGGAAGACATCGGCGGAGCAGGATTGCGGGGAGAAGCCTCCCCGTGAGCCTGTGCAGACGGTGAGCGGCGCAAAGTGAAGGCGACCTATGGGGAGCGTTCGAACGGAGCAGAGCGAGAGCAGCGCAGCGCAGTGGAGCCGACCTTTGGGAGGGTCCGAACGAAGCGGAGATGCGGGTTCCGCCGTTGGTGGCGGGGTGTGGGGAGAAGCCTCCCCGCTCCCCGTCGCCTGCGGCGGAACGTCCCGACCGCAGGGAGGGACAACACGGCGATGAGGTGTGGGTGGCACACGCCTTGCTGGTGGCGGTGGGATGCGAGCCGGATGCTTGACGGTTTGCTGGTGGCGGTGCTGTCGCACCGATTGATACGCTCGCTTTGCTCGCTGAGACGCTTGCCTTTTTTGAAGGCAAGCGGAGTTGCACACCAACTCCACAAACGTTTACCAACTGTTCGCCATGACACATAAACAAACGAAAAATCAAATAACTCGTTTGATACGTTGCTTAAAGGGCAAAAGAAAACTGACAGCAGATCAAGAAACAGTTGCCCCAAAAAATACCGAACAAAATCGCAATCGAATGCGAATTTGAGAGAAAAAGAAAAGGCTCTGAATAATTCGGAGCCTTTCGTCATGTCAAGTTCAATCGTTATAATCTTTGCTTTGGAGAAGCAAACTACTCTTGGAAATACTCGATCAGATTTCTACTTTGGATTGATCCTAAACCTTTTATCCTTCGGTTTGATGCAATCTCCAGCTTCTCCATGATCTTCGTTGCCTTGGCGGTGCCGATGCCCGGCATCGCACGAATCACCTCTTCGATTTTCATCCGATTCACAACCGGATCGTCTTTCATGCCAAGTACATCCTCAAGGCTGATCTTGCCATCATGCAATTGCTGTTTAACCTCAGCACGCCTGCGCCTTGCTGCGATTGCCTTCTCGGTATTCACTCGACGCTCTTCCTCGGTAAGCACCGGAGGTCTGCCATAATCCATAATCCAACACGCTCCTTCATGTCACAAAATCAATTAGCGGGCTGGACCGAGATCGATCATCCAAGGAGCGACACGGTAGCCCTTGCTATTCTTCGGGTCGTTCGACTCTTCGTTTTTCTTAAAGAGGAGAACTTTGTGTCCTACGAGGTCTTGCGACCAGAGGTGACGCACGATCTTCCCATGGCGATCGTCCAAGCGCTCTGAACGAATCGTCTCGTCATGATCTTCGGACATTGCCTGAAAAGTAATGACGTAGCGCTGGCTCGACTCTTCCAACTCGATGCCCTTGACCACAACAAGCAATCGGATTGAGTCCTGTACGGTCATCGCAAGCGATGTGTCGCTCGTCATGCGTCCGATGCTCAACACCTCTTGCGTCAAGTTAAGCTCGTTGGGCTGCACTCCCTTGAGGCACAGGCCCAAGTAAGCCAACTCAACGTTGCGAACCTTATTGTCCTCCTGCATCGTCTGTTCCTTTCTCGCTCATACGCTTTGCGCTCAAACTTCTCTTCTTGCAACCGAGTCGGGGGCAAAGGTTTCAAAATTGGGGGCAAAACGAAATTGAATGTGATACCTGATTCATCCTTCCCTCTCACTGCAAACAGATTGCGAGCGTTGGGAATCAGAATCGTTAGAAGTCATTGCGGTCTGCGTAATCGACCATGGCACGGACTATCAAGAGGTTCATGCTCTCGCCCCGGTCGATGGACTCCATGCGGAAACGCCTATGAAGCTCCTTGGAGACACGGACGTTAACCATCTTGTCGGTGTCCTTCGCAACACGTCGCTGCGAGCCTTTCCCAGTGGTGTAGGACAGGTCGTTTCCTGAATCGCCCACATCGGAAACCTCGACGCTCTTTGTGCGTTTGATGCGGGCAATGTCGTCGGACATATCAAAAACATCGTGCTTAGCAGTCTTAGCCATTGTTAGTTCTCTCCTTCAAGGTACTCGTCGATGAACCTGTTGAAGTCCACGACGGCTTTGGATTTCGGGTCGTACTCGTAGATTGACACTTTCTCGGATTGTGCTCGGTTGACTGCCTCGCACTTGTTGATTACCGTCTTGAACACTTTCGTGCCGGCCTCCTCTGCCACAGGAGGAAGGGTAGACATAACCTCCTTGGACAGAGCCGTGCGGGCATCGTACATGTTAACGACGATCCCGGCGATTCGCAGGTTCGGGTTCAAGTGCCTGTTCTTCTTGATCGAGTTCACGCACTCGAAGATGTTAGTGAATCCTTTGAGTGCCGATGTATTCGGGGTAACGGGCACGATCACCTCGTCAGCTGCAACCAACGCATTTCGGGTCACCAGCCCGAGCTGAGGAGGACAATCAATGATCACGTAATCATATCCATCGACATCGACCAAGGCATCGTCGAGCATGTTGAGCTTGGTATCGAGCTTGGTCATCTCAGACTCGGCATTCGTCACATACGTATCGCCGGGAATGATGTCCCCGTACTCGTAAGACTTGATTGCATCATGACCCTTGTATTCGTTGCTGGTGAGCAGATCGTAGACTGTCACCTCATCCTCGGTTTTCACTCCGGCTTGCTGGGTCGCATTCATCTGCTGGTCAAGATCCACCAGCAACGTGCGCTTGCCTCGGGAATGGAGCCCTTCGGCAAAAGCCATGGACAGAGCTGTCTTCCCAACGCCTCCTTTGTGGTTGCATATTGCGATCGTCTTCATGATTTATGCCCTTCCTTTTTCATTCGTTTCGAGCGGGAAGCACATTTGCATCCGCTCGTCAGCTTGCTTTGCAGCGACGCAGAAAACGCCTGACATCACAACTGAGAGCTCAATGAGCACAACGAGCAATGCCACGGTGACGGCGTTCCAACCAATCAGATTTCCGACAGCGCAAGCTATCAAACCGCTTGGCACACCGAACAAGAGCCAAGCAGCCAGGAACTTCATTCCGTGCATGGTCTGCAACTCCTTTCGTGATGTATCCATCATAGCACAATATTGGAATATCGCAATAGCGTTATACCACTATAGCAATAAGTAATTTCTTGATGCATAGAAGCTTCGGCACTGTTTGCGACAACTCAGGTATGATGGTCAATGGAACCCCGCTTCCTTTCTTTTTGTGTGAACGGTGTCACGCTTTTGCGGGGTTCCATTGCCTACTACGGGCAAAAGCGGCTATTTGCAAAAGGGACATATCAGCAATAGCCGCTTTTTCGCATTCGATTGCGAAATTGAGGAGGGCATCTGCTTCACGCAGATGCCCTCTTTCGTTCCCTGGCTCGAAATATTGGTTAGAACGGGATGTCATCGTCGTAGACAGATGCGTTCACCATCGGTGCCGCCTGATGCGGCTCCTTTGCCTGAGCCTGTCCGTTTCCGGTGCTCATGAACTCGACCTGATCAACAATCACCTCAAGCTTGCTGCGATTGCTACCGTCTTGGGCTTGCCACTGGCTGTAGCGCAGCTTGCCCTCAAGGGCGACCTTGGCACCCTTGGCAAGATACTTCGCAACGGTGTCTGCCAGCCCGTTGAACGCAACGCAGTCGACAAAGTTCGGGCGGTCTTCCCACTCACCGGTCTGCTGATTCTTGATACGATCGTTCACGGCAATGCCGAAACGGGCGATGCTGGTACCCGATGCGGATACTCGCAGCTCGGGGTCGCGGGTAAGATGTCCGATGATGATAACTCGATTGATTGCCATGATGAACTCCGTTCTTATCTGCAAGGGATGCTCCTCCGCATCCCTTTCTGTACTACCAGTATAGCACAACATTGTGCTAGGACAGACGAGAAACAGGGATTTAGCAGGGATTTTCGCAAAGAAAAAAGGAGGGTAGTTCCCTCCTTTACCTTAAAACAACTCGCTGTGAGTGCCCGTTCTGAAAAGTTCCAAGACAAGCTCCGATTCCCTGATCTGGTAGATCAGAAGCCAATCCGGCTCGATATGGCATTCACGCACATTCCTGTAGTTGCGTGAGTTCACAAGCTTGTGGTCCCGGTTCGCCTCCGGTAACGTCTCACCCCTGCAAAGCATGTTGATCACATCGACGAGCTTTTCCTCTTTCATGCCTCTTCGCAGGGCTTTCTTGAAATCCTTCTTGAACTGATTGGTGTACACCGGCCTAAGCATGAAGAGACCTCATCATCTCATCCACTGTGTCGAACGGGCCGTTCACGCCGATGCCCTTCTCTGCATCCTCGATGGTCTTCCAAGTCAAGTCCGCCGGTGACTCTGCCGTCAACTCAAATGGGATGCGGTGCTCCCTTGCAACCGCTTTCAAGAACACATTGATCGCCGTGTTCATGTTGAGGCCAATCTCCTCAAGTGTCTTCGCCGCCTCGGCTTTCACCTTGTCGTCTACTCTAACGCTTATCTGTGCCATTATCGGTTCCTCCTTCCATTCTGCTATAGCACTATTATACCACAATTAGTATGCGCCTGCAATACAACAGATATACATATGATATGCAGACGATGTCATAGCACTATAGCAGTAGCCCATAATACCGTGCTATTTCGCTTTCAGGTCGTCCAGGTTGAACGGCAACTTACCTGCCGGCTCGATGAGGCCGAAGCTCACCATGAAGCGGATGCCGTCACGGATACCGGCTATGTAGGCGTTGTCGGTCTGGTCGGTGTCGGCAGCTTGCAGCGTATCGATGTAGCGCTGCACCGCCTCCCTTTGGGCTTTGCTCAGCTCCGGCTCGATCTTCAGGTACGCCTCGGTCGCCTTGCCGTACTCCTCCTCGTTCTCCCGGCTCTCGATGTTGTGCTCTTGCAGCGAACGGCTGTCCACGCTCCTTATCGTGTCCAGTGCCTCTTTCACAACCCTTTGGAACTCTCTTTCGCTTGTCATATCCCATCTCCTCCTTGTACTTTCTTTTTTCCTCTCTTTTTTGCAACTGCCACCTTTGCGCATGGGTGGCAGTTGGCTGGTTGGCAATTGATGTTAGGCGGTTAGCTTCTTCTTGCATTTCTTTTCGACTGTCGCCATGGACTTCGAGATCTCGATCATCATCTTGTTGGCGGCAACCTTGTCGAAGTTTCCTACGCTCGCCACTATGTCCATCAGCTCCTCGTAGGATTTGAGCATCTGATCCATTGCGTAGGTTGCCTTGCCGAGCGTTGCCATCTCGGCGTTCTTGGATTTCTCGGTGTCCAAGCTCTTCTTGGTTGCGCTCAGTTCCTTGGTGCTCTGCGTAAGGGCTTCCTCAAGACGCTTCTTCGAACCGGCTATTTCCTCGTCTTTCGCCTTGAGCTCCGCTTCGAGTTTCCTGCCCTGCTCCTTGCGGACGGCTTCAAGCTCTTCTTTGTGCTTGCCGTTCAGCTTCGCCAACTCGGCTTGCAGTGCGTCCACCTCTTCGGTTGTACGCACAAGCTCTGCTTTCTGCTCTGCGATCGCCGCCTCTACCTGCTCTTTGGCTTTCTTGTCCTGCGATGCGGAAAGCTCCTCAAGGTGCTTGCGCTCTGCTTTCAACTGAGCCTCGATCTCTTCTCGCTTGCTTACCGCCGATTGGGTCATCTGCTTGTAGTGCGCAATCTCCGCCTCGTGCTTCTTCTTGCACTGCTCCAAGGCTTCCTTTGTGGACGACTTCTCGGCTTCCAGCTCCCCTTTTGCCTTGGCCACCTCGGCCTTGAGCTGCCTGATCGACATTTTGTCTGCCTCGTTCTGCTCGGCGAAACGCTCTCGCTCCTCGGCTGGCAGATCGAACATCGCAACTGCCTGTGTCACGCTCAGATTCGCAATCGATTGCGATTTTGCCGCCAACCCGGTAGCCCCGTACTCCTTGTAGATCTTCATGAAGTTGTTCGCTGAGCGCTGGGAGTAGTTCACACGCTCTGCAAGCCAGTTGCCCCACTCTCCGTGTCTCACCAAGCACTTCGCCTCTGTCAGGCGCTTGCCGATCTCGATGGTGCCTGTAAGCAATGCCTGCTTGGTCTGCTCGGTGATAAGGTTGATCTCGCTCACAAGCGTCTGCTCTCGCTCTGCGTCCTTCTGCTCCACGTACTGCGTTGCCGTTGTGCTCGTCTCCTGTACGCTTGCCATCTCGTTTGCTGCTGTTTGTTTCTCGTTTCGTTCCTTTCTCATCTTCTTGTTCTCCTTTTCGCTTTGTTTTTGGTTCAAGCACTGCCTTGAAGCAAGGGTGCTTATGCTGTGGATGTTTGCAGCGAAGCGGAGCGACTAGGCGAATCAACGGGCGAAGGGCTGCATGAAGGCAGCACGAGTCTTCTCATCCGGTTTTCCGGCACGGAAAAGCTGTGAGAAGATGCCGACAAGGCACCCTTGATGGCAAGCCTGGGAGCGGCATAGAATGCACATCCCACAGATAAGCAACCGGATATTGTCCGGTGTTCCGGTTCGCACCCGCTGTGGGAAGGTTGCCGGAGGGCACTCTATAAGCCCGTAGGCGAGCTTTCCATGGCGGGCGATGGAGGCGGAATGACCGGATCGCGCTCTGGGCGTGATCCTAGGGAATGGAGCCGGGCGGAGTCGGCAGACGTAGAAAAAGCCCCTCGGGTTTGTCCCGAGGGGCTTGAAGATCAGGTGCCTACGCCTGGCTGAAAACGTTCGTATGATGTCTCAAGAACGCACGCTGCTCGTTCAGCACGATAAGCGATATGGTGTCGAACCGTACCTGCAAGTCGCCATCAGCAGGAGAACTCGCTGCAAGCCATCGCGCTGCCATGATCTCCATCTGGTTCTGGTTGGGGTTGCCGTCGAGGAATCCACTTTGCGCAATGGCAACAAGGAACAAGGTGCAGGCGGAGGGAGCGGAGCCGATGAGGACGCGGACGAGCCGGATTCCCCTCTGAGGGGGATCCTAGGCGGTGGAGGTTTTTGCACAAATGTGTGAAAACCGGGCGGGGTCGCTTGGTTGCCCAGGCTTCGCGGCCTTGACCGTGGAGCCTGGGCCGGGAGTTGGAGAAGGCTGCGACCCGTTTTACGCGGGTGCAGCCTTTAAGGGATCACTTTACAAGAAGTTGATATGCTTCAAGCGGTTCCAGCCGTTTTGCGCTTCCGTTCTTGAACGCTTTCGCGTCACGGGAAACAATGTACTTGCATTCGCAGATCTCGGCAGAAATTCTAACGATGCCATCTTCGAAATCAGGCTCATCTGATTCAAGTGCCTGCTCTGCCATCGCCTTTGTAAGGTCAACGATAGTGAAAGTACTCATAAAGAACCTGATTGCTTCACGTGCCTTGCCATTGTCGCAATAGTTCTTGCAAAGCAGGTAATACACATCTTTCAAGACCGCAACCGAAGCATACAGCTTCACATCGCTCTTGCTTACCGCTTCGTAGAAAAGAATAGCGTTGCTGTGGAACTCTCCTCTAGCATCCGATGCAATATCGAGCAAAACATTGGTATCGACAAACCATTTGCGGCTGTTAGTCGGCATATCGTTCCCCTATCAACTCTCGATCGGACTCTTTGCTGCAATCGCCAGGCCAAGGCTTGCATTCAACTGACTTGAAGAAATCAAGAGCTTCCTCGAATGCTTGCTGCCTGTCCATCCTCTCCTTCACCTTCCTCAACTCGATAATCCCATCGGGACGAGAAACCAACTCGACCTGATCGCCAATATGGATACCGTTCGCCTTGCGCAAATCGGACGGAAGAACGATAGTCGCGCTGTTTCCCGTTTTCGTGACGGTTGCTAATGCAGGCATTTTCAAATCCTCTCTACTAGGTAATTACTGTAAGTACATTATAACATAAGTACTTACAGTAATTACGCTATTAAAGCGATAAAAAAGGAGGGTTTTACCCCTCCTTTTTTGCGTTAATCATTGTCCCAAGCTTGGTAGTCGATGTACTCTACATCACGAGAGCGCCTGGAGTCTACGATATAGAGAACCAACCCGCTTGCCGTGAACCTGTAGCCGACCTCGCGGTCTGTCCACCACTCGTCCGGGTTTTCCATGGCAAAGGGATGCGGAGAGCCATTAAAAAAGCCCGGAGCTTCCCTGTTGTGGGAAACCCGGACGAGTGGTTGACGATAGCTTAGTCGTCTTCCAACATGCGCAAGGTGTTTGGGAACGATCGTCTTATTGCTTCGGTGGAAATGCCGATGTTGATGCTGAAAAGCTGGGATTGCTGCTTGCGAACAGCTTCACATATCGATTCAAGGTTATCGATCATTGCCTCAGTCTCACAATCGGAGTCATCCATATCCCGCCATTCAGAATCGATAACCTCCTGTAGAAGCCCGGAGGCAATGCCTAGATAAGCCTCGGCATCGCGGAGCTTGCGCTCGTTATCGGATGTCATCTTCCTCAACCTCCACAACCGCATCAATACCGCAACCACACCTGTGAAGTGCCGGATTACACAGAAGGTCGCCTTCGTCTTCGAAAATGATCTCATGAGTACTGCAAAAGCCGGTAAAGAACTCGCATTCGTCTTCGGTTCCCGGCTCCTGTACCTGCTTAGAGGCATAGCCGAGATAAGCAAGGCATCCGTTCGAGTCGATGCTGAAGAATGCGTAGGCAAGCTCGCCGTCTTCATATGGAATGCCGTCATCTTCTTCCACATCATGATATTCAAGGGCGTAGCAACCCGCTTCGAAACCGTCCAACGCATGTTCGGCGATGTTGTAAAGTTCTTCGATCGTCTTCATTTCGCTCTCCTTACCGTGGGTTCTTATTTTGTACTACCAGTATAGCACGATATTGTGCTATGAGCGGTGAGAAACTTGAGGTGAGCTGGGGTTTTGAGCAAAGAAAAACCCCTTGCGACCTAATGTTGCAAGGGATTAGATTGTCTACTATTTACGACGCTTTGGGCGGCTCCTCTTGAGTGCACGCTTTGCAAGCGTCTCGGGGCTCGGTAGGCCGAACATAAGGATGTTGCCAACACTACGATGCCCGATGAATCTTTTCTTTGCCATGTCCATCAGCTCCTAAAAGGTCGTTCCTACTCGGTGATACCAGTATAGCACAACATAGTGCTATGACAGAGGAGAAACCTTGGTTGAACTGGGGTTTTCTTGTCTAACAGAGCCAAAAGAAAAGGAAGGCTTGCACCTCCCTTTTCTTATCGCTTATGTTCCTCCCATCAAGCACGCGCGGCGGCGCGCCGCCGCGACTCGCTCTCGGAAGCCCGGTCTAATCCTCTTCCTCCTTCTCAGACAGGCGGTGGTCCACGATGTCCGCCACTTTGCTTGGCGATACTGCCGGCATTGCGCCGATCTTCTCCGCCGATTCGTGGAGCGCGTCGCGGATCTGGGCAGCGGTGAGGTAGTATGCGTGCTCGTCGATAACCTCGGCAAGCTCAACAGCTGTCTCGCCATCTACCGAGGCCATTGCCCGCTTCACCTCTTCTCGCGCGGCATCCTTGACCGCCTGGCCTGCGTCGTCCATCCGGATCTGATCGTCAATGCTGGCGAGGTGGCATTCGACTTCGTAATCGCCCGGTCCCCACTCTGCAACTTCAAGCGTGTCCCACGCCGCCCAATCGTCTGGGTCCCCATCGGGGCAGGCTGACAGCTCGTAAGCCCAGGTGTCGGTGAGAGGAGTGAGCTGGACTGCTTCTCGGTCTTCCACTCGCGTGGAAGGTCTTCCGCCGCCTGCTTGAAGAAAGCCAGCGCCTCTTCGCGGGTGTCGAACTCCCAGTTGATTCCAGTTGGCTCGTCGTTCACGGTTCGCTCGACAATATAGCGCTTCATTGGTTTCTCCTTCTCCTCGATGGGCTTCCTATTTGTTAATGCAAGTATAGCACAACATAGTGCTAGGATAGACGAGAAATGCAGCCTGACCAGGTATTTTCCAAGCGTGAAACTCTGCCATCGTTGAAAGCGATTCGGTTTCTCCAAGCCGAAACATCGAGGTGGGTTTTTCCACACAAAGGAGTTTCGACGACTGTGGGAAAACGCGGGAGGATGTCGGGACAGGTAGTACCTTCAACGACAGACGGGTCATTTGAAATGGGAGCGTTTTGCTTTTCAGCAAGGAACAAGATGCCCCTCGAAATCTAAGATTTCAGCCATCTAAACTGAAATCGCCATTTCGAGGGGCATCGGTGCAGGCGGAGGGAGCGGATCTCCCTATGAGGGAGATCCTAGCGAACGAAGCCGGTGGGGATGCGTTCGGAGATGGCGCATTTGAGCCGGATTCCCCTCTGAGGGGGATCCTAGGCGGTGGAGGTTTTTGCACATTTCCATGCCTTCGGCGACGGAGGGCACCGCTAAAGCCCGTAGGAGCCAGGGCTGTGGAAATGTGTGAAAACCGGGCGAGAGGTTAATCGAGCAGCATTGCCCGTTGCCACTCCCAACGCGTCGTGCTTTTACTTGATGTGATACCAGCATACCTGCATAGCACAATGTTGTGCTATGGCATGCAAAAATCGCAGGTAGCAAAGATAAAAGGAGGGTCGAAACCCTCCTTTTATAGCACTGTCTTGTAATATAGTGCTAGTTAACATCGAGGTGGCGGACACTTACGGTGTACATGAGCTTACGCGAGCTTTCCGCATCATCGGAGCCGATGAGCGTCTTTGTCATCCTGGCAGCGAAATCGTATGCAGCGTCTTGATGCGCGAACACTGCCACATCTGTCACCTTTTCAACCTCGGCGCATTTGCCATCGAGGTACAGCTCCACGGACTTCACAACGAAACATTCTCCGGATTCGGTTACCACCGGAGCATCGCAGATCTCCTGCTTACGACGGATCTCCTCATCGGTGAACATTGCAATCCTGGTCTTCGTATCGGTCGTCTTCCTACTCCTTAACGATTCAAGTATCGGCACCTTGGTCTTACAGCGACTCGATGGGACCGGTGAGGCACAGCATCGCCATGAAAGCAAAAATCATGATTATATCGTCCTTGTGGATGCGCACCCAATCGATCTTGCCGTTGAGCCATATGATCTGCTCTTTAGACATCTCATTCTCCTAACTATCGTGTCTTAATTGGTGTACCACCAGTATAGCACAATGTTGTGCTATATGGACGAGAAAACGCAGATGGGAATAAGAAAAGGTGGGTTGCAACCCCTCCTTGGTATAAGAACACTGCAACACTGTGCTATGCCGCATTGTCTAATTCCTCAAACAAGTATGCCCATTTCGTGTTTGGCTCTATCTTTAGTGGATCAGCCCAACCATCTTCAACAAGGATCATGTTGAGCATCTTGCTCTTCGCCTCAACCTCGCTGTTGCTGTCTTTCGGCTCCTTCAACCAAACATAGCGAAGTTCTCGGTTGTACTTGTCCACTTTCTCGACATCTGCCTCAAGCCAAACCTTTGTTCCTGGCTGAAGCATGCTCTTCGTATACTCTGATGCCTCTTTACCTTCCTTAGTGTTCTTGGACTTATCAGGATGAACCGATTCAGGAGTATCAACTCCGATAAGGCGAATCTTCTCTTCTGTCCCGTTGACATTTGCGACAAAAGTATCGCCGTCAACAACCCGAATAACCGATGCCTGCTCTAAAGCACTGTCTGTGGACTGCTGAGCGGTTGTCGCATAACCGGTAAAACCAGCTATCGCTATAACCACTGCCGCGAATGCGCTTGCTATCTGCATCTGCATCTGCTTCCTTTTCCCTATTCTCAAAGCCTTTTCCTCCTCACATTGTTCACTGCACAATAACACTATATCACAATGTTGTGCTATCACGATATACATATAGGTGTGGGTGTAAGCGTATTGCCGCTGTCGCATAGCTGATGATCCGGGCTGCAAGACCCTCAACGGTGCTGCGCACCGATTGATATGCTCGCAAGCTCGCTGATCAATAGGAGGTGAAGAAGTGGAAACGAAACGCGAAAGGTTGTGGAAAGCTGCCGTGGAAAACGCTTCGCATTCGCTACGCGTTTACCACAACACCTTACGCACAACCGCTGCGCCCTTCGGGCACGGGTCTCTTATAGGCGGGGTTTCCAACCTGATGCGTATATGGCATGCCGCTGCCCGCTGGGCTCGGGGTACCGTATGCCGGTGGAGATGAGGACCACAGGTACCGGGCTCTGCACTTAGTGCTGCTCTCCGGTCACAATTTCCCCACGAACGGTACCGCACGTTCATCGTCGACATACGCACCGAAGATGCAGGTAGATCGAACGATTGGCTTCAGACATGAAAAAAGCCATCGTCTCGATGGCTTAAAATCTCTAAAAACTGCCCAAAACCATGCACCAATCGGTGCCTCTTAGGAGCATATTGTGCTATACTGGTAGCACGCTTTTAAGAGATTCTCTTCGTCGGCGAAACGATCTGAATCTGGTTTCGGTAAGCTTCAGAGTGCAACAAGCAGCTTTCGAAACGGTCGGACGGAGTTGGTAGCTCCAACCGACAAAAAGCATCTTAGCACATGATTGTGCCCGTGGCGGGCGGCAAGTTTGCTAAGGTACATAGCCCGCCCACAAAAACCGGCACCCTGTTCGAATGCAGGGTGCTTTTCTTTTGTCATAAATCTGCCTTTGAACTGGTATTTCAACTGATCTTGTTTTGCATCGAACCTGTTTGCGCCGTAGTGGTGGCAAACAAGGCAGACATCGCCATCCTCTTTCCATCTGGTCGGCGAGGCCATGGAAGGAGGTGACGAAACCTATGAGCAGGGATATCAACCAAGAAAAACTTGAGGAAAGCAAAAGGCACCAGTTCGACGCATATTGCAAGAAGATCCTGCGCAACGAGGCACGCGACATATACGACGAGCGCAAGCGCAGGCAGAAGCGGGAAGTGCTCTTCTCGGAGATGCAGCCTTACGAGCTCGATGCCCTCTACACTATGCCACGGTACTTCGACTTCGAACGAACCTTGCAGGCATGCGGGCTCGACTTCCTCGTGTGCGATGAGGACGTGTTCGAATCCTTGAGCTCTTTGGGCACACGGCGCAGGGCAATCGTGCTACTGAGCTACTACTTGGGGCTCACGGACAGGGAGATCGGGGAAATGATCGGCCTTGAGAGGGCAAACGTGCAGTACCACCGAAAGCAAGCCCTGAAGGAGCTCAGGAACATGATGGATGAGAAGGGGGAATCGCTATGAGCGCTAAGAAGAAGCACGAGAAACTGCTTGATTACCTAACCATCGCCAAGGCAGCCGATGGGGATGCGATCGCGATGGAAGCCGTTTTAAGGCATTACCGTCCGTACATGCGATCGCTGGCGAAGAGGGAGCCAGACGAGCACGGCAGGGCGCATGTCGACGAGGAGATGCTGCACCGGTTGGAGGCAAAACTTGCGGCGAAGGTGCTGCTGTTCCGCACCGAATGACTTCCATGGTGATGAGGAGGTAATGACGGATGGGGTTGAAAAATAACTTCAAAGAGCTTGATGAAATCTTGAAAACCACAGGTCAGGGCGGTAATATAGATTTAAGCGATGTGCAGAAGCATATAGAAATGCTTAGAAGAAAAACAATTTTAGAGCAGCACAAGTACACGGTCTTCTTTGCCAAAGACGGCTACTGGAAGACCTATGTGCCGGACCCAGACTCGAAGAAAGGCCGTAGGCTCATCAAGCGAAGAGATCGCGATGAGCTGGACGATGCGATCGTCAAGGAGTACCGGGCAATCGAGAACTACGTTGCGCCGACCATGCGCAACGTGTACCCGCTGTGGATCGAGCACTACACCAAGAAATCACGCTCGCAGAACACGGTTAAACGTGCCGTGGCAACATGGAACAAGTACTATGCCCATGACAAGATCATCGGCAAGAGAATGGACAAGATCACGCCGACGGCTATAGAGTCCTGGCTGCATACCCGCATCAAAGAAGAGGGGATGAACGCCAAGCAGTTTTACAACATGTCCTTGCCGTTCAGGCAGATCTTCGCATTCGCGGCCAAGAGCAAGATCATCGACAACAACGTGTTCGATGAGGTCGATGTGAACAGCAAGCTCTTCGCCAAACGGCAAAAACCCAAGTCAGAGACCCAGGTTTTCACGGAAACCGAGGAGTTCTTCCTCATGAAGCTGGCATGGAGCGAATGGCAGGAAGACCACTCGTTGGGGGCATGCCTCGCACTCATACTGCTCTTCTACACGGGTATGCGGATAGGGGAAGTCGTTGCGCTCAAACGAGAAGACATCGAAGGGATGTACGTCCATATCAACCGCGCGGAGGTGGAGGTCAGCGACCAGGTAAACCCAACGAGATTCGTTCAGGTCGGCCATATGGTCGTTGACTATGCCAAAACATCCGCCGCACATAGGGACGTGTACCTTTCGCAAGGCGGTCGGGAAGTGATCGATGTGGTCTCGGAACTCGCCGAGCGCAGGTGCAGCGCTGATGTCCTTGGTGCGAACCCCGATGCGGGATACCTCTTCATGAACGGCAACAAGCGTTGCAACGTCGATGCGGTCACATACCGGCTCAAGAAATACTGCAAGATACTCGGTATACCGTTTAGATCGACGCACAAGATCAGGAAGACCTACGTCTCGAAGCTGATAGACGGCGGCATCAATATCGATGCCATACGAGAGCAGATCGGCCACGAAGACGAGGAAACCACCTATCGCTGCTACTGCTTCAACCGAAAGACCAAAGCCGAGACGAACATCCTCTTCGAAAAGGCCCTATCGACTGTGAACACCGCAAGTTGATCGAAGGGGGATCGAGGGATTCGACCTGTTTGATTGCAAAAAAAGGTTAAGGGAATCAAAGGGAACCAAATTTTTGAATAAAACGAAAATCGGGAAACCCAGTAAATACAAGGGTTTCCCGATTAAATGATGAATGCGGAAGATGGGACTTGAAACCAGTTTCCATCTCGGAAAATGCTTGAAATCGGAGGATTTCTGCACATCGCAATTCCGAGGGAACCAGCAAGGAACCAATTCCAGCACTCATATCATAGCGAATTTCAAAATAACCTTTTATAATAATACCACAACTGTTCAAAAAAATCAAACAAAACAATCAAACAGGTTAAAACTCCAAACCGAAATCCCACCCAAAAAAAGCACCGGGGAATCAAAGCAGGGAATCAAAAGCCCCTGAACAACCCTGAACACAAGGCTTGTACGGATTCACGCCGTGCAATAGAATGCAAACCATTGAAAACAAAAAAGAACCCCAGCGCTTGAAACCGGGGTTCTCGGACAGTGATACCTTGCATTTCGAAAGTCATAGGCATCACCAACATCGACATGTATCCTACGGGGAAACACTTCGTTTGGCAAGCTTGATTTTCTGCCACTGTCCAATTAACAAGAAGAAAGGACGGTGGCTTTTTTATGCCAATCATCAAGAACAACACTCAGCCACTCGTAGTGCCATTCGAGTTCAACGGCGAGGATCAACTGGCGATACATAGGGATTTCTGGCGGTTGCCGATCAGCGCAGGAGCCAAGGGATTCTACCTCGTCATGCTCTCCCAGGAGCCGAACAAGACCTTCTCGGTCGAAGAAACTTGCGAGCTGAGCTACGACCTCACTCCATCGATTGTCCACAACTGCATGGAAGAACTGAGCTCTGTAGGGCTCGACCCACATAACGTGAGGGGGTGGGAACATGCCTAGCCAGGAGATCGTGCAGACCGAGGAGAACATCCTCGTGTTCGACAACATCTTCTCTCGCGGTTACGGGTTCTCGCCGCAGGTGCTTACCCGTATCCCACAGCTGAGCATCGAAGCCAAGGGGCTCTACTCCTACTTCTCGTCTTTCGCAGGGCAAGGCGGCGTGGCGTTCCCGTCGACTTCGACCATACTCGCCGAGATGAACATCAGCAAAAACCGTTTCTACAAGTACCGCTCTGAGCTTGAGGCATGGGGATTCATTACCGTCGATATCGAGAACACCCGGCACGGCAGACGAACGGTGTACCACCTGCCGGTGGAGCCAAAGCCGACAGACAAGGTGCATGAGCTCATCGACGAGGCAACCAAGGCGAGGATGCACAAGGTCAACAACCTTCCGAACGCGCCTCATGCAGACAGCCCGACTGTGGATAACCTGCCAGCCCAGCAAGATTGTGGAAAACCCGATTTTGTGGACAAATGCAGTTATACACAAACCCCAGGTCACGAGCCACGTCCTCAAAATGAGGATTTGGCTTACCCACGTCCTCAAAATGAAGACGACCCATGTCCTCAAAATGAGGACATGCTTAATATAGTTACAAGTAACAAGGGAAAAGTAACAAATGATATATCCAGGGTCGCTGTGGATAACCGTGACCAAACGGGTTCTGAGAGCGGTGCCAAGGCACCGATTGATACGCTCGCAAGCTCGCTGATCGATGGATTGAGCGAGGAAGAGAAAAAAGCTTTCGAGAGACTTTGCACCGTCTCGTTGAAAAAACCGAATGCAGTTCGAAAGCACCAAGCAGAAAAACTGTTCACAAGGCTCATGCAACAAGGCTACCTGCCGATGCAGGTTATAAGCGCTTACGAGCGCTATGGCACCGAGTACAAGAAGACCAACTCCACGCCCCGCTACGCAATGCAACTAGACGATTGGATGCGAAAGGAAACCGGGTTCAGGTTCTATGCCGATTCACCGAAGGCAAGAACCGAATCTGCTGATGCAAAGCAACGAAGCGAGCAGAATAACCGCCAAAAACTCATCGAAGCCGATCCAAGGTTCAAGGAGATGTGCAACCGCACTACTGCCCTGTTCTCCGACTGGCGTGTTGCCGAGATAGGCGGTTTGTCCACTGCGAACTCCTATCACGACAAATGGAAACAGGCGGTGGAGGCAGAAAAGCGTTACCTCACAGAGCATTCATGATGGCTTTGTGGACACATGGCAGGACATTCGGGACATAGAGGTCGTTTCTGGACAACTTGCCGAATGCTGGAAACAAATACCAAGAATGCTGGTAGAATCTAGAAAACGCATGAAAGGAGCGTGGACGATATGCCAAACGGCAACATCAACAGCGATGCGCTTGATTCTCTGTTCGACCCAAAGGGGAACGTGGTTCTTGAGCAGTTCGAAGACAGCGCATACGGAACCACTGCCGTCCTCCTGCGCCCGGAAAGTGCAGCATACCGGGCGCAAACGGGACTGGGTGATCCTTATGTTGTTGCATATGGATACGACAAGGAAACCGGTGAGTGGTCGCACGGTTATTACACGAGCAACCTCTCCTATGCGGTCGACCGTGCCAACCCCGAGATTCTTGAGGAAGCGACGATCAAGTGGCAACGGGAGGACTTCGAAGCTGCGCTTGAAGAAAAAGGCCTCGAACCGTCCAAGCGCAACACGGAAGCCCTTATTCAAGCTTGCGGCAAAATGCAAGGATGGAAAGATTGGGCGACCGTCGGGGGCAACGAGACCATCGAGGATGCAGTACGAGACGGCAACTTTGAGCGTGATCCGGAGCTCGCCATCGACGGAATAAAGGAGAAACCTGACTTGGATTCAAGCAAGGAGCCCAAGGAATACGGAATCGACCAGCTGATGGCAGACCTCTCCGACGAGACACCGGAAACCGGTGAAGACGGTCCTGGAGGCAGGGATTAAAACCAGCAAGGAGGGATTGACGATGAGTTATGGATTCAAGGAGATCATGCGTCAGATTGACGATGCCCGAAAAGTCCAGGACATGTCGCGCGACCCATTCGGATCGCACGACGGGATGGACATAGACCCTCGCACTGCTGTCGTCGAAACCTGCGGATACGGGTACCGCAACGAGGTTTGCGATGATGTGCGTGAGGCATTCCGCCAGGACATAGAGGATGAACAGCAAATCAACGAATTGAAAAGAGAAAATTACGAACAGGAAGCACGGTAGGTGCCTCCTGTTTTGCATTTTTTCAGTTTCATACGTAATCGTAACGGATTGGATGATAGCATGCACCAGATGGTACATAAACGTCACCAAATGGTACATGACTCACAAACACGTTCGAATCTAACAAACTGAAGGCAGGGAAACATGGCCGAAACAGAAAGAATCAGCTTCATCTGCGACAGCAAGCTCAAGGCTGAAGCAAGCGAAGTGTTCGAGAAAGTGGGCCTCACCTTGACCTCAGGAATCAAGATCTACCTGCAAGCGGTTATCCGCGAGCAGGCCATACCGTTCCGCATCGAGGCTGCGTCCTCGCGGAACGCTGATGATGAAAGGATGATGTGACATGCCAGACTTCGGTGATGACTTCGGCGATAGCCTCAAAAGGTTTTCCAGCATGTTCTTGCGCGAGCTGTTCCATCAGTGGCTCCGCGATTCTCAGAAGAACGGATACTATCATGAGACCATCGGCGGCGAGGATTTCGATGTGAAGCTCTTCGACGACGATACGCAGCGCGAGATCTTCGAGCAGAAGCTCCGCGAGGCCGGAATCGAGTTCACGGAAAAGTCCGTACCAGCGGTTCGATTCAACACCAAGGATCGCAAGGCGATCGAGAAGATCTACCAAGAGGCTATCAAGGACATCGACACCGGGACCTACACGCCGAACAAGAAAGAGGCTGAGTTCGTCGCATCGCAACCGGCAGATGCGCAAACCCAGTACGACCTCTCCCGCCTGGCAGACAACGGGCTTATTCCCAAAGAGGAACTTGCAGCCCTTGGCCGCAATTACACGATGGGCGATGCCATGAAGATGCTCGACGGCCACAAGGAGGCCAAGGAGCAGTTCCTCACCGAGCGCAAGTACCGTGACCTGCATAAAGAGGCCACGCAGGAAGTCAACGACCTCGTGAAGAACGATCCCAAAAGTTTGGACAAACCTGCAACCAGGAGCCAAATGAAAACCTTGGAATCCGCTAAGGAGCAAGGAGCGCTCAGCGATGCCGAGCTCAAGCTGATGGGCAAAGACGGCCTTACCGTCAAAGAGGCAAGTGCCATTCTGGATCAACATCCTGAAATCGCTGGCAAGCTCAATCTCAGCAAAGGCCTAGACATCGACAAAGCTGCGGCAGAGGTCGATAAGAGTCAGCCAGCAGAATCACAGGCTCAGGATGAGCGTGTGATCGCCGAGCCAGAGCCGTCGGGTGCTGGCTACGACATGAACGATATGACCAAGAACGATGCCCGCGCCGTTCAGGCGCATGACGGTGGGGATGCCGACCACCACACGTTGGCAAAGGAGCCGCTTTCCCAAACCGAGGTTTCGGCAGGACAGGCACAAGAGGCTCCCTCTCCCGTTCCAGTTCAAGCAGAACCGGCACCTGCAAAGGAAGCCCCTGCACCCCAGCCAACCGATTCTTGGAAGGGTCATATCGACAAATCGATCGAGAACAGCTTCCGGAAAGGCATGAGCATCACTGATTTCGCCATCAAGCTTGAGAGGAGCGGTATCGGCATTCAGACAGCACGAGACGGCTCGCTCCAGTACTACCTCCTGGACGATCCGTACAAGAAGCTGAACTCGATCAACACCTCTTCTAAGGTCTCATTCGGCAGCTTTCGTGAAAGCGGTATCGGCAACCGCACAGATGGCAAAGCGTTTGAAAAGGTCGACAACGATATCTACGCAGCCAACAAGGCCGTTGAGGCGGTTCGCGGAGTCACCAACCCGGTTGCCGCCGTGGCACACGATGTAGTCGGACGTGGCCTGCCCGATGCACCCACGGACCCGATTCGGTAACAGATGATATTGCAGCCCTGGCACTTTACCGGGGCTGCAAAGAAGAGAGGAAGCGATACCTTGGCGAAAAAAAGCAACAACCTTCAGAAGAGAATGGTCTCGTCAGCATGCTGGGCGGCTGCGGCATCGCTTCTTCTCTTCTATCTTGGGAACCGCATCTTCGCTTACGTCGACCCGACAACCTTGAGCTCTGATTACCTGACTCAGATCTTGATCGGCCTTGACGATATGGCAGTCAACCCGATAGCAATCAGGCTCACGGCTCCAGGGCTTATCATCGGTGCTCTCCTGCTGCTCATCGTGTGGTTTGCTTGGGGACAGCACATCGTCTTCATGGGCAACTACCGCACCGGCGAGGAATCCGGCTCTGCCAAATGGGCTGACGAGAAGGAAATGAGTGCGTTCCTAGACAGCGACGACCCATCCAACAACTTGCTCTTCACCGACAAGTACGGCCTGGCGATCAGCCGCAAGAAGTTCGACCCGGAGCATGACCGCAACCTGAACGTATGCGTCATCGGCGGCTCCGGCTCCGGTAAAACGTACCGTTACGTGAAACCTAACCTGATGCAGTTGAACTCCAACTACTTCCTAACCGACCCCAAGGGCACGCTGTTGGACGAGTGCGGCTGGCTCTTCGCAGACAACGGCTACAAAGTCATGAGCTTCGACATGGTTCGAAAGGACAAGTCGATGCATTACAACCCCTTAAAATATGTCCGCACCGACGACGAGATCCTTACCTTCGTCAACTGCCTTATCCTCAACACCAACGGCGACAAGCCGAACACGGGCGATGCGTTCTGGGAGAACTCCGAGAAGATGCTCTACACGGCACTCATCGCCCTCATGCGCGATTGGTTTCCCGAAAACGAGTACAACCTGGACACCCTACTCAAGCTGCTTTCGATGGCGAAGGCATCGGAAAACGACGAGAACTACATGTCACCGCTCGACAAGGTGTTCAATCAGATCGAGACCGGATATACCGAAGTGGCAGTTGCGGATGACGATGTAGCTGTTGCCAACGACATGGTTTACAGCGCAGAGCGCAGCCGACAGGTGGCACCGTCGGCCCAGCAGGCAAAACCGCGCCGAGCTGTCGTGAAATGCCCTTCCAACATGCTGCGCCATGCCAAGGGAGACCCGGAGGGTGGAATCTTTGCCTGCGAGCACGGCGGGTTCAAGCCTTCCGAGGACTTCGCACTCTCGAACTACAAGAACTTCAAAGTTGCTGCTGGCAAGACGCTCAAGAGCATCTTGATCTCATGCAACGTGCGCCTTGCGCCGATTGCGATTACCGAGGTGCGTGAGATCTTGAAGTACGACGAGATGGAGCTCGACAAGCTGGGCGATCCTGACACGAAGATGGCAATCTTCTGCATCCCGAGCGACACCGACCGAACATTCTCGTTCCTGCCTGCGATCATGATCTGGCAGACCATCAACATCTTGTGCAACAAGGCGCTCACCGACTACCACGGAAAACTCCCGACCCTTGTGCAGTTCATGCTCGACGAGTTCGCCAACATCGGCACCCTGCCAGACATCGAGAAGACGGTTGCCGTGACCCGAAGCCGCAACATATCCCTCTCCATCATCTTGCAGTCCATTGCCCAGCTGCGGGGGATCTACGACAAGAAGGCTGACATCATCGTCGATTGCTGCGACACTACCCTCTTTCTTGGCGGCAAGTCCAACTCCACCAACAAGGAGATTGCCGAGATGATCGGCAAGGAGACGATCCACCAGACCACTTTCGGGGAATCGCACGGGCAGTCGGCTTCCGGTTCCAAGAACCTTCAGATCCAGGCACGCGACCTCATCGATGCGGCTGAGATCGGCAAGATGAGCCGTGAGGATTGCCTTCTGCTCATCGCCGGTGCCGATCCCGTCAAGGACAGGAAGATCGACCCGCAGAAGCATGACAACTACATCTACATGGTGGACAGCCACAACCCGGCCTGCCATCATACCGAGCCGTTCGACGTGCTCGCATACAACAACATCAAGAAGGAGGGATAGCTTATGGCGGAACTGTTCGGCGTTCTTCAACCAGCGGTCAAGTACATCGGGCTCGCAATCGCCGTTTTTGGCATGGTGCAACTCGGCATGGTGTTGAAAGACGGACTGGGCGGTGGAGGGCAACTCGGCGGGGCCCTTGGGTTCATGATCGCCGGTTTCCTCATCGCCGCATGCGCAAGCATGGTGTCTCTGCCCAAGTAGGCCTTGGGCTTCGACATATAAAACGGATACCACTCGAAAGGAGGTACAAGCCTTATGGATCTCGCAAGCGTTCTCACCAAGCTCTCGGGCGGCATCGTCGCCCTGGGCGGTTTCTTGCTGGTGTTCGGCCTGGTCAACCTGGGTCTTACCATCAAAGACGGAATGCAGGGCGGTGGAGGCCAGCTCTCTGGCGCCATCGCGATGCTCGTAGGCGGCGGTATCGTTATCGCCGCTGGAGCTTTCTTCGGGCAGATCGACGTTAGCTGGGCAAGCTAAGGGTCTTTCTGCTCAAGGAAAATGCAAAAAGGCACTACACCGGGCAGCCCTGGCCATCAGCTCGCCCTCACGGCGGCATGGCGGGGCTGCACGCCGATAAGCAAAGAAAAAGGAGGGAACAACATGCTTTCAGTCGCAGTCCACAAGGACATCGCCGAGTACCAGCCGAAAATCATCGGCAAGCTTACGCTGCGAACCCTTCTGTGCATCGTCTGCGCAGTGGGTATCTCTCTCATAGTGGGGCTTTACCTGTACTTCGTCCTAGGCTTCGACCCGACGGACTTCGAGGTTCTGATCCTCGCAATATCCATGCCGTTCTGGGCAATGGGATTCTGGCGGCCTCGGGGCATGAAGGCCGAGACATTCGCCAAGTACTGGATCGAGTACAACTTCACCAGGAAGAACATTTCCCACATCCCCTCGTTCAAGCTCATGGGATATGTGGAGCGAAACGACGAGAGAAAGGCAGTCAAGGTATATGACAAAGAGCAGCGAAAGCTATCGAAACAACCAGGCATCGAAGCCTACAGCCCCAAATCAGGACGGATTCTATAACCCATACGGTGCCGAGGGCCAGGAATGGGATCCCACGGCACCACGCACCGAGATGCATTACATGCCCCCGACGTTCGGGCAGGCTGAAAGTGCCGATTACGTATCATCGCTCTACCAGACCGATGATACGCACAGAGAGGCACCTGCCGATGCGCAGCCACAGCAGTTCTCGTATACCACGCCCAGCATGGATGCGCAGGCTTTGGGCAGCATCGGGCAGACAGCCGAGATGTACACCCAGCCCAAGGCGCACAACGGCAAGATGAGCCGCAAGGAGAAGAAGGCGCTCAAGGCCGAGCAGAAAGCGCAGAAGCGCGAGCTCGCCGCAAGGCAGAAGGCCTCGCGCAAGAAGTCTCAGTCCTTGAAGGCGCAGCTCAAGCAGCGTGACAAGGAGCTTTCCGACGTCATGTGCAAGACCGTTGAGAAGAGGCGCAAGGCCAACAACGCGGTGAACTGGCTCGGGTACAACGCAATGTACATCGACGGCATCTGCGAAGTGGAGGAAGGCCTGTTCTCCGAGACGATCGCTTTCGAGGACACCAGCTACCAATCCACCCGCGACGACATCCAGAAAGGCATCTTCGCATCCCTTTGCAGGCTGTACGACCAGTTCGGTGCTGACAACCTCGTGCAGATGAGCGTTATCAACACCCCTATCCCTGCCGCTGAGATCGGATCGAGGCAGTTCTTCGATCCGATGAGCCAGGACACCGAGGCCGCTGCCGAGGATGCAGAGCTCTTCAACGAGATTCTGAACCAGAAGCTCCGCCAGGGTGTGTCCAACATCAGGCGCGACAGGTACCTCACGTTCTCCGTCATGGCGGACTCCGCCGACGATGCTGTTCCGAAGCTCCAGAGGCTTGAGAACGAGAGCCAGCGAATCCTCAACACCATGAACTCCTCGTCCCACGTGCTGAACGGCACGGAGCGCCTTGCTGTCATAAACTCGCAGCTCAACCCGCTTCAACCGTTCTTCTTCGATTACCGCAAGGACGTCGGCACCCGTCAGGGCATGACCACCAAGGACGCCGTAGCGCCGGTTGCGCTGGACTGGCGGCCCATGGGGCAGACCGATTGCTTCAAGACAGGCGGCATGTATGGCCAGGTGCTCTGCATGAAGTCGTTCGGTTCGGAGCTCTCCGACAAGGCTCTTTCCGACATCGTGTCGCTTCCAATACCGCTCAACGCCACCTGGTATGCGCAGCCCATGGACAAATCGAAGGCCATCAACTTCGCACGCCAGCGTTCGGCTTGGATCGACAAGGAGGTCATCGAGGAGCAGCGATCGGCTGTGAACAAGGGATACGACTTCTCGATCCTGCCCTATGAGCTCCGACATTCCAAGGAGGAGACCGAGGATGTGCTAGACAACCTTCAGAACAAGAACCAGCGCCTCTACGTGTTCACGGGGCTTATCTACACCTATGCAGCCACCAAGGAGCAGCTGGACAACCAGGCGATGCGCATCATATCCACGGCACGCCAGCACTCCATCGAGGTCGATCTTCTTCCGTTCCAGCAGCCCCAGGGCTTGAACTCTGTCCTGCCGCTGGGTCACAACCATATGGACGTCTCGCGCATGTTCACCACAGCGCAGACGGCCATCCTCATGCCGTTCGCCACGCAGGAACTCAACGACGAGGGCGGCAACTACTACGGGCAGAACCAGTCCTCTTCCAACCTCGTTATATGTAATAGGAAGAAACTTACATCGCCAATGGGCTTCGTCTGCGGAAAAACCGGCTCTGGCAAGGGCATGTTCGTGAAACAGGAGATGACGGGAACGATCCTATCGAACCCGGAGGACGAGATCATCGTGTTCGACCGTGCAGGCGAGTATACGGAAATTGCCCGTCGCTACGGCGGCAACGTGTTCGACTTCGCCGTCAACTCCGACACGTTCCTGAACCCGCTTGACATCACCTCTTCCCAGAGAATGTCACGTGTGGAGCAGGTCGCCTTCAAGGTGGATGCAATGCTCGCGCAGGCCGGTGCATCTGCTTTCGAGGCGGGCGCAAACCTCTCGGAGATCGAACAGTCGATCATCCAGCGCTGCGTGGAAGAGGCGTTCGCACGGCTTGAGACGAGAAGGCTCTCCGGCGAGCAGGACGTTCCCAAGTCTCCCATCCTCCAGGACTTCTACGACATCCTGCTGGAGCAGCCCGAGGTCGAGGCGCAGGCAATCGCATTGCGCTACGAGCGGTATGTGAAAGGCTCCATGAGCTTCTTCAACAAACACTCGAACGTCAGCTTCGACTCCCGCATCATCGACTTCAACTTGAAAGAGCTGCCCGACAACATGCTCACGTTCGCGCTCATCAACCTCTGCGAGGCTGTGCGCAACCGCATGTACTTCAATGCGTCGCGCAATGTGCGTACCTGGCTGTACGTCGAGGAGATGCAGTCCATGTTCGCCTACCCGACGGTACTGCGCTACTTCTCCCGTTTCGCCAACGAGGGGCGCAAGTTCGGCATGCTGCTCACGGGCATCACCCAAAATGCGACAGCGATGCTGGACAATGAGGCCGCACGCAACATCGTCACCAATGCCGACTTCCTGATGCTCTTGAAGCAGTCGCCGCTTGACCGCAAGGAGTGGATTCGCCTGTTGAACCTCTCCGAGCAAGAGGAGGAATGCATAGACGAATCGACCGAACCTGGCAACGGACTTTTGATCGCAGGCGCCGCACGCGTGCCGATTCGAGGCAAGTTCCCGAAGGACAATGCGCTTTACGAGCTGTTCAGCACCAACCCGAACGACAAGAAGGAGCTGGAGGAGCGAATCGCACGCTTCGGTGCGTAGGTGCTTTCCAGCTTTGACATTAGGCTTTTGAGAGGAGGAAACAGGCAATGAGGGTTGACGACATGGTTCGCACCGGAACCGAGGCATCCGCTGCTTCGGCTGACATGGCATCGAACAGGGTCACCGATGCGGTGAACTCCGGCATCGTGGACTCGGCGGACAAGTCGCACATGGCCATCAAGGACTCATTCCTGGGACCCGATCGCAACAGCCCAGAGGCACAGCACGGCTACGGGGTCGAGAGCACATACGGGTTCAGCCGTGAAGGAGCTGTCACGTTTGGCTCCGAGGCGCAGCGGCAGGCCGACAAGCTTGTTTCCTCAGGTAGCGTCGCCAAACACGCAGCGGACGCGCTCAAGCAGACCGGCGGGAAGATCGCAGCCGACGGGCTCGTGTCATCCAAGGCCGACGGACGCAAGCTCGTGTCGAAGGCCAACCTCAAGAAGGCGGCGAAAGGTGCTGCTGTGTCGGAGGCTCTGCGCGACTCCGAGTTCGATGGTGCAGACGAGTACTACTACAAGGCGAAGGGAGCCTGGAAGCTCGGGCGCAAGGGTGCTGATGTCGTTAAGAAGCACGCAGCGGCCCGAAAGGCGGGCAACGTGTCCTCAGGTGCCGGCAAGGCCACCAAGGTCATCGAGAAGAAGTCTACCAAGAAAACCGGGCAGGCGGCACAACGCGCGGCGCAATCCGCCCGCAACCAGCGCATGGCCATGGCCGCCGCGCAGGAGGCGAAGGCTGCCGGTGGGGCTGCCAAGGCACTTGCCGCGAAAGGGGGCGGGGCTGCGGTTGCCGCAAGCGGAGGCGGGCTGGGAGGTGTCCTTGCCGCCATCGGCAGTGCCTTTCTTCCGGTTATAGGCACTGTGGCTCTTATTCTGCTGCTGATCATCGTGATCCTCACTGCAATCGGAGGACAGAACAAAGATACGAATGTTGGTGCTTTAACCGGCAACGAGGCTATCATTGCCCAAGCACTACTGGATCAAGGATTCAGTAAAGCTGCCGTGGCCGGTGTTCTCGGCAACATCGCCAACGAAGGCAATCCAGGTTCCGACGAGAACATGGACGGCATGTTCAATTATGCTTATGAGCGAGCATGCGGCATGTTCCAGTACACACATGCCTCGAACTCAACGCCACCCTACTATTCCCATGGTTGCGAATACTGCCATTACAAAAGATGGTGCTCTGACAACAATTTGGATTGGGCGGACTTGCATAACCAGATGGATTGGACTTTCGGTGGTGCCGGTGAGAAATTCGGGCACAGCTGGAAGAACCAATGGCAGATGAGAAGAACCTACTATGTAGGATATTGGGGCGCAAAATACTCGTGGCTCAACTCCTCAACCCTTTGCAGCGCCGATGATTTCCCGAAACTCGACGATCCTGCCGTCGCCGCATACTGCTGGATGGCCGCTTACGAGGGACCTGCAACAGGCGCAACCGCGCATCTCGACCGACGTATCGAGTCGGCTCAGCACTATTATGATCTGCTCAACACCTCAGTCTCCGTTGGCGAAGGCGGTGGATTCACCGAAGTCGTCTCCAGAGCCCAAGCGCAAATGGGCAAACCTTATCAATGGGGAGCTGCTGGTCCAAATTCCTACGATTGCTCGGGACTGGTCTCCTATGCGTTAACCGGTAGATATGAGCACACATGGGTTACGCAGTACATTTATTACGGCGGCAAGCCGTTTAGGGAAATCTCTGCTTCAGAAGCGGTTCCAGGTGATGTTGTATGTAAAGAATCGCATACAGGCATATACATCGGCAACGGTCAGATGATCCATGCCCCTCATACAGGCGATGTTGTGAAAATCGGACCAGTGCAATCAGGAATGAAATACTTCCGCTATGAAGGCTAGAAAGGAACATAGTGGCTATGGATAAAGATGAAATCATAAAGAAGATCAAAGAAAACAAAACACCGGTATTCATTGTCAGCGTCATCCTGGTTGTTTTCATTGCTTTCTCTGCGGTTAGGTGCTCTGCTGTCCAGGAATCACGACAGGCAGAAAGCCAGCCTCAGGCCACTGCTTCCAATGTCGTTGACGATGAGGCATCTGCCCTGAATGAGCTTACCGATGAGCAAAAAGCCAAGCAGGATAAATATGATCAGGAAACGCAACGATTCATCGCCGTACTCAAAGCAAATCTTTGGGCTACTGAGGATAAGAGCAGCTTGATCTCGTTCACAGACAAGACATTTATCGAGCGCACCGATCAAGGAAAATCGGCGACAACCGCATATGTCATCGATGCATTGAAAGCCGATACCTCTAAAACTAATGAAGAAACGGTCGACACCTATACTGCCGCTACTGAGTTGTCTGATGGAACGCATTTCATCACTCTTGAGAAGCATACGTATTCTGATCAGAATATCCAGTATTTCCTAATAAGCGATTGCTTTGCGAAGTCCAAAGCTCAGTACAGTCCTATCTCGCCATCGGACAACATCACCGTTTCCGGCCTGAACCAAGAGGTTCTGCAGCTGTTCGGCAACGACAAGGACAACATCGAGAGCACGGTTAAGAACTACTGTGCTCAATACCTGCCCACCTACACCGAGTTCGAATGGGCCCAGTACGCCACCATCAACTGGGAAGAAAATACGATCACCGTCACATTCAAAGAGAAAGACGGCAATCGTGAGATTCTTGCGCTTGAGTACAACAGGAACACAAAGACAATGGAATGCCATTCGATTTAAGGAGGGAGTGAGTTGATGGAAACAACGATCGCAACGCATAGACATCTACAAAAGAAGACAACGATATTCGGCATCGCACTGCTGGCAGCGCTTCTCCTCGTCTCGCTGGCTTTTCCGGAAACAGCTCAGGCAATGCCTTGGGACGATTGGGTAAACGATGTCGGCAACAACATCAGCCAATGGGTGAAAGGTTTCCTTGAGGGAATCGCCAACTTCTTTCTCAGCGCTGTAGCAGATGTCACAAACTACTTCAGTGCCAAAGAAGCACTTAACGCCTCTTTCGATTCTATTCTTACAAGAGGCAACGGTACCTCCAATGCCTACACAGTTATAGCCGGATTGAAGACATCGGTGATAATCGTCGGACAATCGATTCTCGCTTTCGCGCTTCTGATGCAACTGGTCAAAATCTCTCAACGAGTAGATGCCAACGGTACCATGCCGGTTGTCAAGGAGATTCTGATTCTTGCCGTGTTCTTCTTCATCGGAAGCTACCTCGTCAACCATTCTTTCGACATCTGCACGGCTGCATATGATGAGATCAACAAGCTTATCTCCGAGGTTACCAGCAACAATAACCGACAAACAATAGGAGGCATCGTGCTTGGTGACACAACCAGCGTGGATGAAGGCGCAATGCTTGGCATTGTGATTGCCATAATGATTATGTGGTTGTTCAGCTTCCTTGGATCGATAATCGGTATAGCACTCATCATGGCCCGAGCAATCCAACTCTATGTCATGGCAGCATGCAGCCCTATCCCCTTCTCTCTCCTGCTTTTCGATGAGACCAGGCAAATGGGAATCGGTTTCTGCAAAAGCTTTCTGTCCGTGTGTCTTGCCGGACTGATTCTTGCCGTCCTTATGATGATCTATCCGGCTTTAATAGGAGATGTCCTGCAAGCAGCAGCCTCTCCTGACGGCACCGGCAAATATACACTGGACATTACCAACTATTGGAAAGCCTCTATCCCAATAGTTGCATGTTCATTCATGTATCTATATGCGCTTTTGAAGTCCGGGGCTTGGGCTCGGGACATCTTGGGCGGTTAAGTTGATTGGGAGGTGATGAAGCCATGAGCGACTATTACGGAAAAGACAGGCAAGAAAAGGAACAGGAAACCGGTAACAGCGGGCAGGAGCCTTGGTGGAACAACGTCTCCCAGTACATGCCGAAACCGGTGCGGCCTGAGCCGGCTCCTGCCCCTGCTTCGCAGGGAGGGTACGACAACGAGGGCGGCGGGCTGTCCCCTGTCGTGATCGTGGCTATCGTGCTTGCTGTGGTGGCCGTGATCGTCGTGGGCGGGTGCGCTGCGGCATATGCATTCAGTCACCAGGCGCAAGACCAGAGCACGGAGATCACGCAGGCCGACGAGGATGCTGCCAAGAAGGCATCTGACGTGTACCTCACGGTCTACGCCGACGGGGCCGATGCGGCCAACTGCTCTCCTGCCACCGTCAGCGTGCTGAAGGGCACGGAGGGCGACGAGGTTGTCCGCTCTGTCAATGTGAAGCCGGGCGAGAGGGCTGATCTCGGCATGTTGGATGCAGGTCAATACCGCATCCATGTCGATACGGTCCCGACCAACCCAGACGGCAGCACATACTTGAGCCCGCTGTTCGACATACAGTTCGAGGTCGCAGGCGACGGGGAGGATATGGAGCTAACCTGCAACCTCGACCCTGCAACTTCAGGCGACGATGCATCCAATCAGGAACAGGCAGACACGGAAGACAGCAATCAGCAGGCTGCCGATGCAGCGGCAGGTGCCAACACCGAGGGCGGTGGCAATGCGGTGAGTGCTTCGCAGAGCCAGGGCGCTTCCGGCGGCTCTGGTTGGAACGCGTCGCAGTCTCAGGGACACCAGCACAACTGGGTTGCGCAGACCAAGACCGTGCACCATGACGCGGTTTACAGGACTGTGAACCACCCTGCAAAGAAAGAGCGCAGAACCATATGCAATACGTGCCACCAGGACGTAACAGACAGCTTCGCCGCTCACAGGAGTGCTTCCGGGCACACGGGCACCCACTACGAGTACAAGGTGACGCAGGACGCTTACACGGAGCGTGTGCTCGTCTCAGCCGCATACGACGAGACGGTAACAACAGGCTACCGCTGCTCCGTCTGCGGTGCCACCAGATAGAGCGCACACGCAAAGAAGGCTCGGGAACATGGAGTTCTCGGGCCTTCTGGGTGTTGACGGGCGGTTTAAGAGGAATGGGAATCGCTGGCAGGTTCGTTAACGAAGTCGTTCAGCAACCATGGCAGATCAAGTGGTTCTCAAACTGAATCGCACGGGCAGTCGCCTTCAGGCTCGTTCAGCAACCGTGGCAGATCAAGTGGCTCTCAAACACATAAATAAATGCAACCTATTTCGCCAGGTTCGGTAACCATGGCAGATCGAGCGGTTCTCAAACGGATTTAAGGCCTGAGCTACCCAAGCCCCGTTCAGTAACCATGGCAGATCGAGCGGTTCTCAAACTTGCTGGGGAAGACCCGAACCTTGCGCCTGTGTTCAGTAACCATGGCAGATCGAGCGGTTCTCAAACCTGTGGGTGTGGATATGCCGTTTGATCTGGGCATTTCTATTTCAAAGAACTGCAAAATCTGCCAGGTCTTCTTGTTTCTGCGACCCGCCC
>ERZ1106954.38-NODE-38-length-94631-cov-5.948570_pt1 | contig 94631 bp, 89 predicted proteins | sample MGYA00403678_ERZ1106954 | MGnify/ENA primary metagenome ERZ1106954 (study PRJEB35170, sample SAMEA104062445) | human gut metagenome | biome: human gut; feature: human-associated habitat; material: faeces | place: Denmark | collected 2012-08-20 ... | reverse complement strand
AGTATGAGGTTATACAGTTCCCTGATGGTGAACCTCATATTGTCTTAAATGGCATTGATAGGAAGGATGATTTAACTGTAGTGTGCAGGGTTTGTAGTCCTACAGACTTGTTTATCCTTATGCAAGTAGGTGATATTCTTAATAGACAAGGTATCTTGTTTGGCTTGGATATTATCTATCTTATGAGTATGAGGATGGATAGAGTAATCAGCTATGATGAATCATTCTCTCTTAGTGTAGTTACACAAGTAATAAATGATATGTTCCCTCAAGCAGTTCATGTACTTGAGCCTCACTCACATAAGGTACAAGACCTTGTTGATGAGTATTGGGGAGACATAGCTACCCCTATGCCAGATTTTGAAGGATACCTGAGGGTGTATCCTGACAAAGGTGCATTGCAGAGATATGGTGGAGACCCTAATAGTGATGTAATATGTAGTAAAGTGAGAGACCCAAAGACAGGACAACTCTCTGGCTTTAAGATTGAGAATCCAGAAGTCATTGAGAAGAATGTCAATCTGCCATTTGTAGTCATTGATGACTTATGTGATGGTGGAGGTACTTTCAAAGGTATTGCACAATTACTTGGCTTCCATTATCCTGATAGGGAGAGAACTATCTATGTAACTCACATGGTCAATCCCAAAGGCATTACTACTCTCAGTGAAAACTATAAGGAGGTCTACTTTACCAATTCATATAAGGATTGGAACAAGGAGACATTACCTGACAATGTGAAAGTAATTGAAATAGTATGAAAGCTGAAGTAGTAGCAAAGTTTGTTGCATGGTTTGTAATCTTCATTATCCTAATAACCTTAGGACTTGAAATGATTTCAGCACCTAATACCATTGAGAATGTGATAGGATTCTTTATGGTAGTGGCAACATTATATCTATCAGTCAGAACAAAGTGTTTAACAGCAATTAAATTGGAAAGAAAACATGAAAAGTAAATTAATTTTGGGACTTCTGTCCTTGTTTATGGTATTCTCAATGACATCATGTATGGAAAAGGTGGATGCAGGTTGTGAAGGCATCAAGGTGAATCTGTATGGTTCTGAAAAAGGTGTAGATGTTGTAAGTCTGGTTACAGGTGTTGTATGGTACAACCCATGGACTACTGCAATCTATGAGTATCCTACCTTTGTACAGACTGTGGATTTTGAACCTTTTAGCGTAAATGCTCAGGAGGGCCCTGAATTTACTATTGACCCTACTATTTCTATAAAAGTCATGGATGGTAAATCTCCTATGATTTTTAAGAAATATAGAAAGGAGTTACCTGAAGTAATAAAATCTACTATATACAACTATGTAAAAGATGCTTATAGGACACAGCTTAACAGCTTTACAACTGATTATATTATATCTCACAGAGATAGTATAGAAAGGGCTGCTGAGAATTACCTAGCTAAAGCACTTTATAGGGAAGGATTTGAGCTAGGACCTGTTACTTCAGGTTTGAAATATCCTCAGACTATTGTAGATGCAGTAACTGCTAAGTCAAAGGCAATTCAGGAGGCACAGAAAGTTCAGAATGAATTAGCTGTAGTTAAGGCAGAAGCTGAGAAAGTAATTGTTAAGGCAAAGGCAGAAGCTGAGGCTAATAAGTTGAGAGAACAGGCGTTGACACCAACCATCTTGCAGAAGATGTGGATTGAGAAGTGGGATGGCACTGTTCCAACTGTTATTACTGGAAGTAATACTTCAGCATTTCTTGATTTAAACAAAATAAGAAAGTGATGGAAAATGAGATGGTTCGGGTTGTAATATCTGTAGTATTAATAACTTTAACACTATGTATCTTAAAAGATACCCATGTTAAAGAGTGTTATAGAGACTATAATTCTTTTTATGTGAAAGAGGAATATGACCTCAAAATCCCTCTATGGGTAGCACTCATCATATTTGTGCTTGGACTAATACCAATACTTAATATTGTTATATTTGGTGTGTTTGTTGTAGCTTATGCTTGCTTATCAACAGGTAATCCAGATAGTCACACAAACGATACAGTAATACCTTCACTGAGGGGAGACAATATTGTTACAAAAGGATTATTAAAAATAAAGAACCTATTATGTAGGAAAATATGAGACAGAAAGCATTCAACATACTTATCTCCTTTGCAGTAGGAGTACTTGGAGCAATTCAAGTACATTCCTACTTGAAGGAAGATAGGCCATCTGAAATAAAGATAGTACATGTAAGTAATGAAGAGCCTGACTTCTTCAATAAATCACCTCAAGAAGGCTTAATAGAAGCATTAGAATATTATGGAGTCAAACATCCTCAGATAGTCTATGCGCAAGCTGTACTTGAAAGTAATTGGTTTAAGTCAGGGTTATGTGTAAATGGTAATAATCTATTCGGATTATATAATAGTAAAGAACGAAAATATCATACATTTGACCATTGGGCAAAGTCAGTAGAAGCCTATGTAAAATTAGTACAATATAAATATAAAGGAGACTATGACAAGCCTCCGGATGAGTACTATAAATTCTTAGAAAATATAGGATATGCTGAAGATACTTTGTATATTAGCAAGTTAAGAAGAATTGTAAATCAACTTAAATAAATGACAAGGGAAGAGGTATATAAATTAGCTTTATCTGAAATAGATAAGACTAAATGCCTTATTCTAGAACTACCTACTAGCTATGGTAAATCTAGATTGGCAATAGAACTTATTAATCATATATGTGATAGGGTATATAGAAAAGAGGAAGAGGCTACTAATGTTCTTATTGTTGTGGCTAAGACTGTGCATAAACAAAATTGGATTGATGAGATAAATAAATGGGGAGGATTAAACACAGATAATGTAGTTATAGAATGTTATGAGTCTCTATCTAAGTACAAAAATTCGTATTTTGATATTGTGTGTTTAGATGAACAACATCATTTATCAGAAAGAAGAAGAAATATATTAAGTACTATTCATGTAAATGAGGCTATTATAGGCTTATCAGCTACTATAAAGGAGGAATTAGAGGATTATTTAAAACATAAATATGATGCCAAGGTAATAAAGTGTAGGTTACAGGAAGCTATAGATGATAAAGTATTGCCTGAGCCTATATTATACCTTTTACCATTATCTTTGAATAACTCCGAATATAGTTATAAGATAAAGAAGTTTAATCGTAATATAATCACCACCCAAAAAGGTTACTATGATAGTGTCTCTTCACTTATAAAGTGGTACAAAAATGAGTACTTTAACTCAGGAAATAAGAGAATAAAGAACTTATGGCTTTCAACAGCAGGCAAAAGGTTGAAATGGTGTGCTGAACAGAAGGAGGGAATTGTAATTTCCCTACTTGACAAATTCAGGAATTACAAGACTTTGACATTCTGTAGTAGTATTGAACAGGCAGAGAGGTTAGGTAAATATAATATTACCTCAAAGAATAAAAAGGCAGTTGAATACCTTAAAATGTTCAATAGTGATAAAATCAAGCATATTACAGCCTGCGCAATTCTAAATGAAGGTGTGAATCTGACTAATTGTAGGATGGGTATATTTTGCAATTTGAATAGTTCAGAAATCATAGCTAAGCAAAGAGTTGGAAGAATCCTTAGGCATAAATCTCCTATCATTATTATACCTTATTTTAAGGATACAAGGGAAGAGGAACTTGTACAGAAGATAATAGAAGAATATTCAGAGAAGTCGATAGTTAATATTAGTAGTATAAATGAGATAGTATTATGAAAACTAAAGTTATAACAACCCCTAAATTTATTATAAAACCAGAACATAATATAGTTGTATGTATTATGACTGTTGATATGCAACTTCGTGATTCAGGGCTTTGGATTTACGCAGATAAAAGATGGTGGGAATCTAAAGTTCCTGAAGCTGACGATTTTGGAAGATTCACGGTAAGAGCTATAGCAAAATGCAGCCCTGACGATACCTTTAATGAAGTTATAGGTAAGAGAATAGCTGAATCAAGAGCTAAAGCTAAAGCATTTAATATTTCCAGTAAAGTATGGCTTTGCATTGCGGAAAAGTTGGCAGATATATCTTCAAAAGCTTCAAGCTTAGGTCAGAATTGTGCAAAGATGCAGGAATTTGAATTTAATCGTGTAACAGAATTATCAGTATGAAATTATTTGTAGACACAGATAAGGTAGATAAAGATATAGGAGTGGATGGACTCCTATATCTTACTGCATTATATCTTGGTTGTGTTATTAATAAGGAGACAATTGATAAATTAAATAACAAGGGTCTAATATTTATTAATAGCTTTAAGGATGGTATCCCTGATGATGTAAGTCCAACTAAAGAATCTGCGGAAATTGTCGAAGGAACTTATGCTAATATGGAAATATCTGGTAAAGAGGACGATGACAGATTTAATAACTTGGCAGATAAATTAAGGGAACTATTCCCAACTGGGAGGAAGCCAGGAACTCAATTACAGTGGAGAGATAGTACCAAGATAATAGCACAGAGGTTAAAAATTTTTGTAAAAAAGTTTGATGTTAAATTTACAGATGAGCAAGCTATAGAAGCTACTAAGAAATATATTAGTGGGTTTAATGGCAACTATCAATTTATGCAGGTGCTTAAATATTTTATTATGAAAGCAGGTAAAGAAGATGGCACATCAGTTGTGAATTCTCAGTTATTGTCTTACATGGAGAACACTGACTGTACAGATAATTTTAGCGATGATTGGACTTCAACATTAAAATAATGAGTACATTAATAAATCGAGTAGTAGCAGGTCTTAAAGAGAGAAGAAATAGGTTATTAAATGGACAACTGAATAGGATTCCATCACCCTTTGAAAGATTTAGTAATGACTTTATAGGGATAGAGCAAGGATGCTACTACACTATAACCTCATTTACTAAAGGTGGTAAATCTCAGTTTACTTCATTTACTTTTATATATAAGCCATTAATGTTCTGCTATTACACCAAGGCAGATATTGATATAAAGATACTGTATTTCCCCTTAGAAGAGACTCCAGAGAGGATTATGCAAAGATTTATATCTTGGCTATTATATGACCTCAGTAAAGGAAAGATTCGTATCACTCCTAAAGACCTGAGAAGTACCATAAGCCCTGTATCCCAAGAGATTCTTGATGCTATTAATAGTGATGAAATCCAAAATATCCTAAAGTATTTTGAAGAGCATGTAATATTCCCTGATGAGGCAGGAAACCCAACTGGTATTTTTAAGTACTGTGTAAAATATGCTGAAGAACATGGGAAAGTCTATACAAAAGTAGGTAAATATAAAGATGATTTCGGAGTAATTCAGGAAAGGCAAGTGTTTGATAGATATGAACAGGATAATCCTAATGAGTACAGATTGGTTATCATCGATACTATTAATCTGATAGATACTGAAAGAGGGATGACTCTTAAGCAATCTATGGACAAACTTAGTGAATATTGTGCCAAATATCTGAGAAATAGGTATCACTATTCTCCAGTAATAATCCAACAACAAGCCTTTGAGCAAGAGGGAAATGAGGCTTTCAAGATAGGCAGGGTAAGACCCTCAGTAGCTGGATTAGGTGATAGTAAATATACCTCAAGGGATAGTAATATAGTCCTTGGTCTATTCTCACCATTCAGATTTGCTCTTAAAGAATATGAGGGCTATGACATATCCAAATTCAAGAATAATATAAGATTTCTTGAAATGATTGTTAATAGAGATGGAGAAATGGGAGGACTTTGCCCGTTATTCTTCGATGGTACTGTATGCCAGTTTAGTGAACTTCCAAGACCTGATGATAATGAAGGCATAAAAAAGGTGTATGAGTATCTAAAGAAGATAAGGCACACTAATAGTACATCAAAGTCTTTCTTTAGTTATGGGGCAAGAAAATCCAATAAAAGGTTGCATAATACGAAATTATTTAGTAGGTTTGCAGCCCTTTTCAAGTAAAAGTAACATATAAAACAAAAACAATGGCAAATGCAGTAATCCTTTTAGGAAAAAGTGGAACAGGAAAAAGTTCTAGTATTAAGGGTTTAGACCCTAAAGAAACTGTGATATTAAATGTTTTAGGTAAAAAATTGCCTTTTAAAGGTAGTAGTAGTCTATATAATAAAGAAAATAAGAATCTATTCAGGATAGATGATTATACACAGGCTATTAATATGCTTCAAGGTATAGATAAGAATGCTTCCTATGTTCATAATATCATTATAGACGATGCTATCTATATTATGAGGAAGGAATATTTCAAGAGGGCCAAAGAGACTGGATATGGTAAATATACAGAGTTGGCTATGCACTTTCAACAGATTATTTCTACTATAGAATCTATGAGAGAGGATATTAATGTGTTCTTAATTCTTCATAGTGAGGATGTCCAGAGTGATAAGACTACTGTAGGATATAAGGTTAGTACAATTGGCCAACTGATTGATAATCAATATAATCCTGTAGAGGTTGTACCTATGGTGCTGTATTCATCTATTAAATATGATGATAAAGGCACAGCTACTTATGGCTTTTATACTCACAGATTCATGGATGGTATGGTAGAAATTCCTGCTAAGTCTCCTGCTGATATGTTTATGGAGGACTTTATTCCTAATGATTTAGGAATAGTAGTGAAAGCTATGAAGGAATATTATGGATAGGGAAAAGACAGTAGAACTTGGTAATCAAGTATATAATATTACCCCATTTAATATAAATAGCCAATTACGGATGTTAGAAGAATTCTTATTGGAAAAAGATAAGGAAAGAAATAAAATTAATCTATTCATTGGAACAATATCCCAATTTCCAGTACAGATAGTTCTTAATTTCTATTTAGCCGCAATTGAGTATTACATTGCCAAGTATAACGTATTTAAATTAAGTAGTAATAACAGAATTATTTTATTATATTAAGAGAAATAATTATGAATAAGACATTAACAGTAAGACAGTTTGCAGGTGTAAAAAGAATTGCACAGAATGTTAATCCTTTGGTAGTAAAGAAGAATAAGATTGCTGCCAAGATTAATGAACTTAATGCAGAGTATAATGCTCTGACTGAGGAAATTGAAGGACATGAAATGGGTGTCAAGGCTTTGACAGGTGGTCTCACAAGTGAAGACTTAATTGTCAAGAAGGTAGAAGATACAGGTAAGGTTGATAAGGAAGGTAAGCCAATCAAGGTTACAAAGTATGAGCCCAAGGCTAGTGCAGTAACCTACAATAAGGAACAGAATGTATATGAAATCCATACTGAAGATATTATGCTTGACAATGGAGTATTAAGCATGGATGTAGATGATACAGAGAAGGCACCTGAGGTTGAGGTAAAGGCCGGTGAAGAAGCACCTATTGACCCTACTAACCCCTTTAATGATGGTACAGAGACCAGTGACAAACTACCTTTTGAGGAGTAATCAAAGTGTAAGAAATAGAATCAAGAACAAGAAAAATCATTAGAAAAATGAAAAAGACAAATTTTGCATTTATGGCATTCGGTAAAGGTAAGGAATCTACTGATGGCAATGTAGTAAAGAGATATACAGGTGTAGCTTCTGTATTTGTTTTGGCTGTAAATCCTAACAAGGCAGAGTTAGAGATACTCTATAATACCCAACTTGAAAATGGCCCTGAGTATCTAGGTGAAGTTGAGGTAGGTGAGGACAAGCACAAAGTACAGAATGTCAGACTTGACTTCATTGTTAAGACTGATGCTGAGAAGTGTGGTGGCATTGAGTTTACTACTAAGGTAGCTTTCTTCATCAGAAAGGAATACAGATACAATAAAGACCAGACTAAGGTACAGGTAATTGATAAGTATGGTAGAACTGCTTGGGTTGCTATAGAGCAGGCTAAGGCACATGAAATTCCTATATATAAGAATGGTCCTGCCAACATTGATAGGGACTATAGACCTGCTTATCATGGTGAAGAAGAGCTTACTAACTTTATCAAGGCATACCTCAACATTCCTAATGTAATGAAGTATGTTAACAATACTTGGGTTATGGTAGACAAACCTGAGGATTGTGAGGCAAGACTAGAGAGTATTGCTGAGTATTTCAAGGGTAATTTCAAGGAGCTGAGAGATGTTATTGCATTGCAGCCTAATAACAAGGTTAAGGTATTATTTGGTGTAAGAACCACTGATGATAACAAGCAGTATCAGGCTGTTTATAATCAGATGTTCTTGAAGAACAACATCACTGACTACAGTAAGTTGGATGCAGATTTGCAGGAAAGAAAGGCTGCTGGTGCATATCCTACTACTGAGTTTACCGTGGGTGACTTGAAGGAGTATGATGTAGAAGCTACAGACCTCAGTAACTCTGGTACAGCAGGTGATATGCCTTTCCCTGCTGCTGATACTACTGGTGGTACACCTTGGGATTTTGGTAAGTAAGTAGTAATTTATAAGAAAAAAAAGCAAATGGCAATCAGCAAAGGTAAATCTTCTGTGAGCCTTGATGATATTCTAAGTAAAGTGACAGAAGCAGACATTCTGTCATATTACTTAGGAGTCACAGAAGTTCCGACTATCATAAATAGTCCTCTTAGACAAGATAGAAGGCCATCTTTTGGTCTCTATTCCTCTGATGGAGTAAGGATATTTTATACAGACTTAGCTACAAAGGATAGTGGAGGTTTATTTGACCTTCTTGGCAAAATGTGGAATTGTAGCTTTAAGGAAGTTCTAACAAGGGTTAATGAGGACATTTCAAAGTTCTGTGGTGGCGCCAATATTCATTCATATACTCCTTGTGCTGTAAGAAGTACAAATAGTTACAACAAAGATACAGATTTACAGTGCAAAGTCAGAGATTGGAGAAGTTATGATATTGAATATTGGGCATCTTATGGCATAACTTTAGAATGGCTCAAGTATGCAGAGGTTTATCCCATATCTCATAAGATTGTCATAAAAGATGGGCATAGGTATGTGTTTGGAGCTGACAAATATGCCTATGCTTATGTAGAACATAAAGAAGGTAAAGTCACTCTGAAAATATACCAACCTAAGAACACGAAAGGATATAAGTGGTCAAATAAACATGACAAAAGTGTTGTATCCTTATGGACTAAAATACCTGAATATGGTGATAAGGTATGTATATGCTCATCCCTAAAAGATGCTCTCTGCCTTTGGTCAAATTTAGGCATTCCAGCCCTAAGTATTCAGGGAGAGGGATATAATATGAGTAATACTGCTGTTAATGAACTCAAAAGGAGATATAAAGAAATTTATATACTCTTGGATAATGATGAAGCAGGTCTAAAGGATGGATTATCACTATCAGAATCTACTGGATTCATTAATTTGGTATTACCTAAATTTAAAGAGGGCAAAGATATTAGTGATGCCTATAAAGTATTAGGTAAAGAAAGATGGTTAAAATTAATCAAACCTCTTTTCTTTCCTTCAGAATCAGAAGATGATTTACCTTTCTACTGTTAAGGTAGAAGATTTGTTTTTTAGGAATAACATCAGAAAAAAAAAAAAGTTTAACATTAAAGTAAAAAAAAACATGGAAAGTCGTAAAATTACAATTGTAGAAACTAAGAACCAAAGAAAGAGTACCATCATGTCATCAGCCTCAACCCTTGCTGAGTTGAAAAGTGACCTGAGAGCTAATGGTATTGACTATAGTGGTATGACCTTCTTTGAGGGTACATCAAAAGTTGAATTGAAGAATGATGCTTCAGTCCTGCCACATGATGTTCCTTACAAGGGTACTATCACAAATGAGTTAGTCTTTATGCTTACTAATACTAATAAAAAGATAAGAAGTGGTGCTATTGTAATGAGTAGAACTGAGGCATACAGTGCTATCAAATCTATGGGTTTACAGGATGCTTGTATAAAGAAGTTTGGCAAGAACTTCACTATGTGTAAGACTGCTGACCTTATTGCATTGATACAAAGTAATAGTGCTTCAAAACCTGCACCTGTAAATACTCCTGAAGCAAGTGCTCCTGTAGCATCTACAAGCAATGGTGGTAAGTGTGTTGATACTGTAGCAAGAGTTGCTATCAGCAAGTTGGTGGAAATTCTTGAGAACAATGGCACAATTGAAGATTATGAGAAAAAGGAAGTGCTTGATATTCTTGGGAGTGAAATAGCTGTAGCTGCTGCACCATCTAAGGAGTATAAGCCTGAGTCAGCCTCTTCTTACTCTGATGATGAGATTGATGATATGTTTACAGATATGGGAGTCTATTAACAAGATTTGAATAACAGTAGGTGAGGAGGCTAGAAATAGCTCCTTGCCTATTTTTTTTTATAGTAACATGAATGGTGAATTAACTAGTCTATTGGAGGCAAAAACTAATGAAATGTATTCTCTAGCCATGTCCAGACCTATGCAGGTACTTGATATATTTAATAATTTCTTCGGAGAAGATAAGGTTGACATGCAAGGATACTTGACCTTAGATGAATTTAGAGAATGGCTTAGAAGAGCAGACATACTTAGTTACATTCCATTCCACTCTGTATATAATACAAACAAATCTGATTTCCTAAGAAATAAATCAATATACAACTTGAGCTGTGAAGAACTAGCTTCAATAGATAGCTTGTTAACAGATAATGAGACAATAACGCGAATAGTAGAGGGTCTTAATCGCATAACTATACTTGTTCATTTCCCAAGGGTAAGGGTAACTAATGAATATGATAGATATACTGACATTACACATTTGTATGCTAAGGTAGAGATATATTATGATGGTAGATTAGCTGAAAGATTTAAATTAAATAGAGCAGAGTATACTCTGCTGCACTTTGCTAATAATTATATGCACAGTCATGTAAGAGATATACCTAAATGTGACTTCACCATGTTTCAATTACCTTGCATAGGCAGTGGTCCTATTTGTAGAACTATAAGTGCTCTTTATGTGCGTTATAACGAAGATACATGGAATATGTTTTGTCTTGAACTAAGTAAGTATGTTGAAGTGGAGTCCGTAAGTGGGGTACCTTATCATAGGCTTGAAAGTATTAGTTTAGGAGCCCCAATAGTGAGCAGAAGAAACTTCCGTCCTAATAATGTATCTTGCTCTAATAATGGTATAAGTAGAAGTAAGATAATGGAATTTACAAGTCACTTCATTAAGCTAAAGAAACTCAAATTTAATTATAAGAATGGCTCTTACTCAATAGGTATGAGTTTCTTAGAATATATGCTACTAATAAGTAATGAGTTTATAAATTGGTACAATAGTGAGTTTAACAAGGATGTTGTTCATATGGAGTTTCAAGATTTGAAACGTCATGGAATATTGAAAGAAGTCATTATAAGTAATGGCGTGATTTATTATGGAGATGATACAGGTATATATGATGAGTGTGTAAGATATATTGGTAGGTATATGTGCACCTTTAAGAGCAGACGTATTACTATAAATATTACAGACGTTAATTCAAGTGAGATTAATAGGAGTGTAATCCTTAATGTACCATTATCACTCCACATATTAGATAAAATACTTAAAGTACTAAACTATAGATATGGAAGAGAAAAATCAGTCTATAAACAAGATGACCAAATTGGTTCAGAGGTCAAATACTTATGATTATAAGATAATAATACCAACAGAGGTTGAAAGGAAGATAAGATTTGTTTGCCAAAAAGTATGGGATACTGAATGGTCAGGCACATTATTCTTTACACATGAAGGCTCATTTGAAAATAATGACCTTGTGATAAGATGTGTGGATATTTATATTATGGATATTGGTACCAAAACTTATACAGAATTTGACATGAATCCTGATGTAATAGCCTATATGCGTGAGAATCCTGAGCTGCTTAATTGCCAAGTAGGTCTTATACATTCTCACAATAACATGAGCACTTTCTTTAGTAAAACAGATACTGCTACTTTAGAGGAGGAAGGCAGAGACAGGAATAACTTTGTATCTCTCATTGTGAATAATGCAGGTACTTATACTGCTGCAATTACAAGAAAGGTAAAAAGGTATAGTCAAATTAAGGACATGCTAGTATATGAGTTCTTTGGCGATGGAGAAATACAAGATACTAAGGAATATACTGAAGATGGAGTAGAAGAGATTGAATGGTTCTACCTTAAAATAAAGAAAGAAGGCGAGAATTATTCCTTTCCAGACATGGCAGCAAGGCTTGAGGAAATCAAGCAAGCTAAAGCAGAAAGGGCAGAGAAAGCCAAGAAAGCTCAGACACCTGTATATCAAGGTGGTTATAAGTCTATCATTGCTAATTCCTATGGTACAAAGGCAGGTCCAGCAAATCTTGTCAAGAAGGAAGCTAATAAGCCTAAGGTAGTTCAGCCAACTCTTCTTGATGATATAGATGACTTGCCATTTGAAGAGGAATATGACATACCTTATGGTCAGGTATCATTTGATAAGGTTACTCTGAAATCTCTTGTACTTCAATTGATTACAGGTAGTATTATCATTTCTAATGATAGTAAGATTGACATTACTAAATGGGCTAAGTCAATGCCTGCACTGTATGAAAAGAGGTTTGGTAAGGGCAAAGTTGGCATGGGTAATTTCAAGATATGGGCAGAGGCTTATACAGAGTATTTGACGTGGTATACAACAGATGAGAAATTAGAAGAGCATGGCTTTGATGAAACAGAAATTTGTGCTATTTGTGCTCATGATATGATAGAGGAGCTTACAAAACTCCCTGAAAATGATTATATCAAAGGGTATATTGATGCACTCCAAAGGTATTTAGTATTATGACAACAAGTGAAATAGAAGATAGAGTAGCAGGATATGAGAGAGCTTCAGAAGGAGCTATTGAAGAATTTAACTCAGTTGAGGAGCATGAAAATGACCTTCAGAGTCTTGATAATGAGTCTCCTTTAACAGGGGAAGAACAGGCAATCCTTGACCAAGCAGTAAAAGATGCACATCAGGAAATACCTACAAACTCTGCAACCTTACTGGTAGATGAAGCTACAAGTAGGTTTAGTTCTGCCATTTGGTATGAGAACATTCAGAAGAAGACTGTTGTTTTGGCAGGTGTGGGTGGTATTGGTAGCTATGTAGGCTTCCTTCTTGCGAGGATGAAACCTACATCTATGTTTATTTATGATGATGACAATGTAGAGGAAGCTAACATGTCTGGTCAATTATACGGAATCAATGATATAGGTATTGCTAAGGTATTTGCCCTCTCTAATATGATTAGAGATTATGCTAACTACAATAGTGTATTTGCTATTAAGGAAAAATTCACTGAAGAGACAGAAGCCTCGGACATTATGATTTGTGGCTTTGATAATATGTCAGCAAGAAAACTTTTCTTTAATAAGTGGGTAAACCATGCTCAATCCAAACCAGAAAAGGAGAGAAAGGATTGCTTGTTTATTGATGGCAGATTAGCAGCAGAAGAGTTTCAGGTATTATGTATTAAGGGAGATGATACATTCAATATTGATAGGTACCAAAGGGAGTTCCTTTTCTCTGATAGTGAGGCAGATGAAACTATCTGCTCCTATAAACAAACTACCTTCTGTGCAAACATGATTGCATCCTATATGGTGAATTTATTTGTTAATTTTGCAGCTAATCAATGTAATCCTTTAATTGATAGAGATTTGCCATTCTTAACTACCTATAATGCAGAAACAATGTACTTAAAAACTGAAGTATGATGGATACTAGAAGACTGTCCTCTATTGCGTGCTCAGTATTTTATACTCCTATTATGGGAGGAACCCCAACGGTATTATCTGAGCATCTCAATTTTAATAATAATAATGTTTATAGTAAAAGCCTTATTGTAGATATTAATGAGGAGGGTATGGAGATTCCTGTAATTGCAAGAATCGCTATAGAAGGTATAATAGCAGGCTATATGTCAAACCCTTCAACGCATAAATCACGAAGGATAGTTATTCCTTTATATGATAATGCTGATCCTGTAGAAAGAAGAACATTTGACAGCCTCATAAGGACTTTCTTTATGACAGACTTTAAGATGAGGCTACAGAAATGTACTACGGGTGCAGGGGATGTATACTATGGTGGAAGAGGTATTATACTTGATAGTGAATTCAATCCATTACTAATGTGTACCTTACCTACAAAGATAGTACGCATTAATGACACAAGTAAGATGGTATATCATAGGCCTATATGTCACATCAGTCCAAGGTTATTCACTCAGACTGATAAGATTATTACTAAAGGAATAATAGAGAAACTTATTCCTATATATAGTAACACAACCATTAAATCATCAACTAGTGCAATATTTACACGTAATCCTGTGGATGAAACAGTTAAAATTATTATAGATGATTTTGATGACTTATTTATAAGTCCTGTTAAGCCTACCCCTAGCACATGTAACAATGAGACACTTAATAAATGTCTTGTAGATAATCTTGAAGAAATAATGTCCTTATTATGACGGTAGATGAATATTTTGGGGATTGGATGAAGGTTATAGATAAACAAGAACTTAATAATGTAATGAATAGAATTGGTATTGAGTATAAAAGAAATCCTCTTTGTCCAATACAGTCTAATGTATTCAGAGCATTTGAGCTTTGTCCCCTCAAGGACTTGAAAGTAGTTATGTTAGGTCAGGACCCTTATCCTCAAAAGGGTGTAGCCACTGGTATTCTATTTGGGAATAGGGCAGATGTTAGTGAAGAAGATTTGTCTCCCTCCTTAAAAGTTGTTAAAGAAGCTGCTATTAATTTTGAGGTCCCACATTATTGTATTACCTTTGACAACTCTCTTGAGAGTTGGGCTAAACAAGGAATACTAATGATAAACTCTGCACTCACTGTAGAAATGAATAAGGTAGGCTCCCATGTAATGATATGGAGACCTTTCATAGCAAAGTTATTGAAGAGCCTATCTGACTACAATATAGCTGTAGTGTATGTTTTATTTGGTAGACAGGCTCAGACATTTAAACCTTACATCAATAGTAAGCTCAATCATATTATAGAAATTGAGCATCCTGCATATTTTGCAAGGAGTAATACTAAGATGCCACATCAGCTATTTATTGATATAAGCAATAAGGTAAAAGAGATTTATGGTGTGCCTATAAAATGGTACGAAGAGTATTAATACTAAACAAAAAAAAAATGGAAAAGATTTATTTGAAAAATGGCAAGGAAGTACAGATTGGAGATACTTTAGTTAAAGTATCTAAGGTAATAGCCCCTTTCTTTGGTGGTGCTGTAGTTCAGCACATTGTGGTAACTGAGGATACTCTTCCCAAGCTCCTTGAGGATGGTACTGTTACCACCACTAATCCCACAAAGTCTACTGTGGTTGAATCTGAGGTTCCTATGGAGTTAGATTACTACATTCAGAAGATTGCAGAGAAACTTGGTTGGAAGATGGAGAAGGTCTATAACTACCTTAACAGTGTAGATAGTATTCTTCCTGCTGCTGCATTCTCTATGGTACTTAGAGAAGTAGCCATTGAGTTGGACAAGAAATATGAGGACCATATTGAGAAGAGTCCTGAGATTTATGTAATCTCTATGCTTGATGGTAGAATTACCAAGGTTAATAAGGCTCATATCAAGAACTATAGGAACTTTGCAGCATTCAGGTCTATAAGTGATGCGAAGATTGCCTGCAAAATTACAAAAGATATTCTTAAGGAAATGTTCAAAAGTGGAAAATAAGAAGATTAGGAATGCTACTGTATGTGCTGCTAAGAATATAACTTTCAAAAGTATATTAGAGAAAACATGTTTTACTTGTCTTGAAGAACATGGATTTGCTCCTAAATATGAACCAAAGAAATTCATCCTTTTTCCTTCTTTTGTTCCCATAACTCCCTTTTATGATAAAGAGACTGATACACAACAGAAGAAAAGGGTTGAATCTTTAGGTAGGCAAAGTAGTAAGGAACTTAGACTATGTAATGGGCTAATTCAGCCCATTACATATACTCCTGATATATATGTAAGATATAATAATTTGGACATTTGGATAGAATGTAAAGGATTTACCAATGATGTATTTCCTTATAAGAAAAAAATGTTTAGAAAGCTACTTGATGACATATATAATAGTACAGGACAAAAAAGTATATACTTTGAAGTGTATACTAAGAAGCAGCTCTTACAAGCTATAAATATAATTAGAAATTATGGGAATACTGACTGATATTGAGAGGCTTATATATGCACTTCCCACAAAAGATATTGAATTGGCAAATAAATTCATAAGAGAAAGAAATTTTGAGTTTTTACAAGATTTAGTTAACTCAGCAGTGTATAAAGTTAAAAGGGCTAAGACTATAGGGGATGTAAGCAGCCCTTTAATGTCAGTAGATATTGATAACCTTTTATCTTTAAAGTCTACGGTAGATATATATTGCATGAGACTAGGAATATATGACCCAGAGAAATAATAATTTTTTTTTTCTATGAATACAATCAAGAAAAAGCTATCTGATATATCTCTTAATATAACAGAAGAGGAGTATAGAAGGGACTCAGCATTAAACTATTCAACCCTTGCAAGATATGAGAGGGAGGGATTCAATAACTTGGATAAGTTATTTGACAGGTTAGAAACACCTTCTCTTACTTTTGGGAGTGCAGTGGACTCCTTAATCACAGGTGGTCAAAAAGAGTTTGATGAAAGGTTTATGGTTGCTGAGTTTCCTTCTACTCCAGACTCTATTACAAAGATGGTAAAATCTTTGCTCAGTCAGTATAGAGATTCTTATAGGAGTCTTATTACAATTCCTGATAATGCAATCATTAGGGAGACTGAATATCAGAGTTATCAGATGAACTGGAAGCCTGAGACAAGGGCTAAAGTTATCAAGGAGAAAGGAGCTGACTACTATAACCTGTTATTTATAGCAGGCAGTAAGACTATACTTGATACTCAGACCTATCAAGATGTGTGCAGTGCAGTAAGAGCATTGAAAGAGAGTAAATCCACTCAATTCTACTTTGCAGAGGATAATCCATTTGAACCAGATATTGAGAGATTCTATCAGTTGAAGTTCAAGGGAGAGTTCAATGGTGTAAAGTATAGAAATATGGCTGACTTAATCATAGTCAATCACAAAGAGAAGTGGGTAAAACCAGTAGACTTGAAAACAAGTTCCTATACAGAATGGGATTTCTATAAATCCTTTGTAGATTGGAGATATGATATTCAAGCCAGACTATATTGGGCTATTATAAGGCAGAATATGGATAAGGATGAGTACTTTAAAGACTTCAAACTGCTTGACTATGATTTTATTGTAGTCAATAGGAGAATCCTTGTCCCATTGGTGTGGACTTGTCCATTTACACAGGCGGTAGGTACATTAAAGTTTGGAAAGAATGACCAAATAGAAATGAGAAGTCCTTTTGTGATAGGAGAAGAACTTTCTTCTTATCTCACTTCCAGACCAAGAGTTCCTGTGGGCATTAATGAAGCTGGTCCTAATGATTTAAGAGAATGGTTAAATACATTGTAATATGCAAGTAGTAAAAAGAGACGGTAGTATAGAAGAATTTAATGTTGACAAGATTATAAGTGCTGTAGAGAAAGCCTTTAAGTCTTGTACCAAGAAAATGCCTCAGTATCTTTATGATATGATAGGTGCCTTGTTTAGTACTTTGGGAGGAGATACTATAGGTATTGAAGAGATACAGAATAAGGTTGAGGATGTTCTTATGAATGACAAACACTTTGATGTAGCAAGGAGTTATATCATTTATAGAGAGCAGCATAAGCAGGCAAGATTCATTAGAGAAAGAATTGACTATATGGATGAGTATAGTCAGTCTAATGAGAATGCAGCCACTTCATCAGAGACAGATGCTAATGCAAATGTAACTATGAAGAATGTTGCCAACCTTGAGGGTGAAGTATATAAGACTACTAATAGGGTTATTCAGAGGCAAAGGATGAAAGACAAGCTGAATGAAATGTACCCTGAAGTAGCTAAGAAGTATGAAGAGGATTTGAACTCTCATGTTATTTATACACATGATGAAGCAACTACTCCTGTCTTGAAGCAGTATTGTATGGCTGTGAGTCTGTACCCTCTTATGATGGAAGGAGTAGGCAATATTGATGGTATCACTCCAACACCTCCTAATGACCTACAATCATTCAGTGGTCAAGTAACCAATCTTATATTCTTGCTATCTTCTCAGTGTAAGGGTGCAGTGGCAGTAGGTGAATATTTTATTGCTCTCAACTATTACATTGTGCAGGAATTTGGCCCTAATTGGTATGAAAAGTTGGATGCAGTAACTATTACAGACCATTGCAGTAAGCAGAGGACTGTAAGAGATGCCATATATAAAGCATTCAAACAGTTTATCTATGGTGTAAATCAGCCTGCTGGTAATAGGTCATATCAAAGTCCATTTACTAATGTGTCTTATTATGACCATACTTACTTTGATTCACTATTTGGAGAGTTCTATTATCCTGATGGTACTAAGCCTCAATGGGAAGCAGTAGACTGTCTGCAAAGGCTGTTTATGAAATTCTTCAATAAGTTAAGAACCAAGCAAATCCTGACTTTTCCTGTGGAAACTATGGCTATGGTGTATGACCCAAAGACCAATGATATTGTAGATAAGGACTATAAGGACTTCACTGCTGAGATGTATGCAGAAGGACATTCATTCTTTACCTATATATCAGATAGTGCTGATAGTCTTGCATCATGCTGTAGATTGAGGAATGAACTTGCAGAGAATACCTTTAATCCTACATCAGGTCTTACTGGTGTTATGACTGGTTCATGCAATGTTATTACTCTTAATATCAATAGGATTGTTCAGGATTGTGATAAGGCTTATGGATTGAAGAGGAATGGGGGATGGAAAGAAAATACTTCATTTCTTAGGGATTACTTAGTAGATATTCTCCAAAGAGTCTACAAGTATCATATTGCCTTCAAGACAATGTTGTATGACCTTGAAGATAAAGGCATGTTTGCTGCTTCAAATGGTGGATATATTCATATTAGCAAATTGTACAGTACTATAGGTATCAATGGCTTGAATGAGGCTGCAAGATTCTTAGGTATGACTGTTGGTAACAATAAAGAGTATATTGAGTTCCTGCAACTGGTTCTTGGTACTATCAAAGAGCAGAATAAGATACATTCCATCCATGATGCCAATAGACCATTCTTATTCAATTCTGAGGTAGTTCCTGCTGAAGGGTTAGGAGGAAAGAATTATAATTGGGATAAGGAAGATGGATATTGGGTTCCAGAGGATGTGAATCTGTACAATTCATACTTCTATGATGCACATGATGATACCTCAGTACTTGATAAGTTTATACTTCATGGAAGGCAGACTTATCAATATACTGATGGAGGCAGTGCAGCTCATATTAATCTTGAAGACCACCTGAGTAAGGAGCAGTATCTCAAGCTGATAGACTTTGCAATAGCTAATGGAACCAACTATTTCACATTTAATATTCCTAATAGTAAGTGTGATGATTGTGGCTACATTACTAAGCATCCTATCACTGAGTGTCCAAAGTGTCATAGTAAGAATATTACTCAATATACAAGAGTGATAGGGTATTTAAGACCTATTAAATCATTTGGTAAAGATAGGCAGATTGAGGCAAGTCATAGAACCTATAGTGATGGAAGGAGTGAGATATGCTAAAGTATGTGGATGTAAAAGTTACCTTTGCTGAAGTTCCTGATGAGGTAACTCTTGCTATCAATATATCTAATTGTCCATGTCAATGTAAGGGCTGTCATAGCTCTTACTTGGCACAGGATATTGGAGAAGAAATATATCCTGAGACCATTGTTGATTTCTACGAGAAATATGATGGAGTTAGCTGTATATGTTTCATGGGAGGGGATTCTGACCCTAAATGGATAAATATACTGGCTGAGTTTGTTAAGATGAATATTCCTAAGTGGAAAGTAGCTTGGTACAGTGGTAGGCAGGAGTTAAGCAAGGATATAAACTTGGAGTACTTTGATTACATCAAACTTGGCCCTTATATAGAGGAGTTTGGTCCACTTAACAGTAGGACTACTAATCAAAGGTTCTATGAAGTAGAGCCTTTTGACGAAGTAATCCCGGGTGATTTTGTTTTATCAGATATAACAGATAAATTTTGGAAACATACAAGTTGAATTATGAAACTGAAAATTAAAATAAAAGTATTAACTGAAGGCTGTATGCCTGTAATTGGCAAGAATGGTGATTGGATAGACTTGAGGTCTGCCATAAATATCACTATCCCTGCACCACAGGCTGATGTTCTTAAGAGAAAAACTGTTGAAGGAGAGAGAGTAGGTCATAGGGATGTAGAGATTCCCACCTATTACATTCCTCTTGGAGTTGCAATGCAACTACCACAAGGATTTGAAGCTATTATTGATTCAAGGAGTAGTGGTCCTAAGAAGTTAGGATTATTCATCCCAAATGGTCAAGGTGTAGTGGATAACACATATAATGGCAATGATGACCAGTGGCACTATGTATGTTCTCCTATGAGAGAGACCACTATTGAAGCAGGTGACAGAATCTGCCAATTTAGGATACAGCTTAGTCAGAAAGCTACTATGTGGCAGAAGATTAAATGGCTGCTAAGTTCAGGTATTGAACTTGTGGAAGTAGATGATTTGGGTAATGAAAATAGATTAGGATTTGGCTCAACAGGAATTAAGTAATAATGAAAAAAAAAAGCATGAAGCATGATATTAGAAATAGTGGGTATATTGCTTGCAGTAATCATCTTAGCTGTTATTATTAATGGTGCAGAAGATTACTGTAAGCAAAGTAAAAGGGTAAATATGTCTTTCAAAGAGGCAATGGATTTAGTAGATTTGCCAGTTATCACATTTTATAATAATGGCAAAAAGTTTAATTTTCTACTAGATACTGGGGCTACAATATCCATAGTAGACTCAAATATATTAGATAGTCTTACTTGTGAAAAACTGAAAGATGTTGGTACAGTATTTGGTGTTGAAGGTAATAAGGTTCCAGTGTCTTATGTAAGAGCACAATTAGACTATAAAGGGGAAAACTATAAAGAGGATTTTCAAGTTCTAGATATGAGTAATGCCTTTGGTAATATAAAAGAAGAGAGTGGAGTGACACTTTCTGGAATACTAGGAAGTCAATTCTTTCATAAGTACCAATATGTACTAGATTTTAAAGAGTTAATTGCCTATTCTAAGAAATAATGGAAGATATTATAAAACTTAGGTCTGTATACAAAGCTGTAAACTATCTCAAGAAGATGCCTAAGCCTGATGGTTCTGAATCAAAAACTTATGTACTTAAGACTGATGTGCCTACATTAAGAGTAGGTGAAGTTCAAGGAGGAAATAAGTTTATTGACCCATCAGGAGGTCCAATGATTGTGGTAGGTTATGAGCTTGAGGAAGCCAAAGCAGTTGTCAAATCTATAGACTTTGTTGAGGGTTATGGATATACTTTAACATTTGAATAATGATATATTTTGTTACTGGTCAGAGAGAACTATTTGAGTTTCCTGATGCTAAGTATAAATGTATTTCTGTGGAAGAGTCTCTTAAAATATTAGAGCCTCTTCGAGTAGTAGGTTTAGATACTGAAACTACAGGTACAGAGATATGGCAGGGTAAATTACTTACTCTTCAACTTGGCAATAAGGAAAATCAAGTTGTAATAGACTGTATGACTATTGATGTTAAGCAGTATAAGGAATATCTTGAAAGTGATAGATTATTCATCATTCATAATGCAAAGTTTGATTTAAGATGGCTGTATAAGGAACATATTGTAGTCAGAAATGTCTATGATACTTATTTAGCTGAAAAAATTCTATTTCTTGGATTCCCACCTGGCATTGTATCTTTGTCCTTGCAGGCTTGTTGTGATAGGTATTTAGGTATCTTTCTTGATAAGACTGTCAGAGGACAGATACATGCAGGTATGACAGAAGATGTTATAGTTTATGCAGCAAATGATGTTGTGCATCTTGAGGATATTATGAACTTGCAGCTTATTACTATCAGTGCAAGAGGTCAGAGAGTAGCACTTGACATTGAGAATGAGTTTGTAAGAGTCCTTGCATACATTGAATATTGTGGCATTAAACTTGACCCTGTTAAGTGGAAGGCTAAGATGGCTAAAGATGCAGAGAGGTTAAGGATTGCTGAACAGAAACTTAATGATTGGGTAGTAGACTATGTGATGAAAAAGGGTGACTCTTCCCTTATTGCAAGAAACTATGATACCCATAAGAAAGGCAAGTTAGCCAAACTTGCAGATAATGTGTATGTGGTAATACCACAGCCATCATTATTTGCTGAGTTTGATACTGGACCTCAATGTATTATTAACTGGAATAGTTCCAAGCAGGTAATCAGATTGTTTGAAGAACTTGGGTTTGACCTATTGGTTAAAGACAAGAAAACAGGCAAGATGAAGAAGTCTGTAGAATCTAAGTTTATAGAGTTGCAGGCAAGTAAGAGTAGTATTGTTCCTTTATACTTGGAGTATTCAGCAGCTTTCAAGGTAGTGACATCTTTTGGTCAAAACTTCCTTGATGCCATTAACCCTGTTACACAAAGAATCCACCCAACATTCAATCAAATGATGGATACTGGTAGATTGAGTTGTGGCTCAGGAGGAAAAGGTAAAGGAGGTAAGACTAAAGATGATGATATTGCAGAGGAGGAAGATGAAAACAAGGACATTTCTACACAAGCAAGTGATAAGAGTGTCAATGTTCAGCAACTCCCAGCCACAGAAGAAACAAGAGCAGCATTTGTACCTGAAAAAGGTCACTTGTTAGTAGATTGTGATTATGGAGACCAAGAGGGTCATGTGTTCACTGAATTATCTAATGATAAGGAGTGGATTGCATTCTATAATGACCCTAACCAAAGAGATGGGCATTCCTTTGTAGCCAAGATGTGTTTCCCTAAAGACCTTGATGGGGTTGCAGAGAAGGATGTCAAGAAGGTAAGAAAAGACCTTAGAGATTTGGCTAAAAAGGCAAGGTTCTGTTTCAATTATAATGGTCAAGCTCCTACAATGGCAACTAATTGTAATATTCCTGTGGACTTTGCAACTGAGATTTATAACAACTATTTCAAGAGATTTAATGGTATAGCAAGCTATTTCAAGGTACAGAAGAGAGATATGTGGAATAGAGGCTATATCCTAATCTCAAAGATAACTGGACTAAGGGCATATATCTATGACTATCCTATACTGAAAGGTATTGAAAGGAGAAAGAATGGTATGGAAGATTTCTGGGATATATACAAAGCTGCAAGAGATAGTGGCAGAGTAATATCTGAGATTCCACCATCTGTCATGCAAGAAATTGCAAAGAAGTTTGCCCAAGGTGTTCCTATTGAAGAAATAGCTGTTAGGTATTCATATAAGGTTAAAAAAGCAGGTAAGGTAGAGGAAAGATTCATTGATATTAACAGGGAGACTGTATATGTGTCAGTGATGAAACACTTATGGAAGAGAAAGAGTGCTTCTGATAATCAGTCATGTAACTATCCTTCTCAAGGTACTGCTGCTGCAATGACTAAGATAGCAGGTATTAGATACTTTAATCATTTGGTTAATGATGGTCTTATATTCAAAGTCCTCATCCCTAATGATGTACATGATGAGTATTTGATAGAACCACCTGAGGAAATTGCAGAGCAGGAAGCTAAGAAGTTAAGTGAGTGTATGGAATATGCAGCAGCAATCTTCTGTAAGAAAGTAACTATCAAAGCTGTACCAGAAATTGCCCCTTGTTGGGTTCATTAATATGGAGACTTGGAGAATAGCTATTCCTATAGTAGTATTCATATTGTGTGTGATAGGTGCATGGTATGTAATAAGACTAAGGATAGAAGAGATTAGAAGTAGAACCTATGTTTATCCTAAGACAGGTCATAAGTATATGCCACTCTACAGGTGCAGGATGAAAAATCCTGTATCTGGAGAATGGTTTAATGCTTTGATTTATCAAGGGATGGAGAATGGTGAGTTGTATGTCAGGGAGTACAAAGACTTCTTTGACAAGTTTGTGAAACTTTTAGACTGGGAAAATGAGAAAGTTAATTCCAATAGAGAACCCGAAAAATCTTAAAGAGGGGGACATTATTATCTATGGCAAAAGTAATGAGTCTTGTCTTTACAATTACACAAAGGGCAAGGAGTATGAAATTATAGACTTTTATGACAACAAGTTTGGTATTGTACTTATTGATGATACTGGAGAGAGGTCACAAATCTGCAATGGTAATGTCAAGCATCACTTTAGATTACTAATAGATGAGCCTGATAATGTAAATCATCCTCCTCATTACACATGGTTAAAGGATAAGTGTGGAATTGAGGTAATTGATATAACAAGACATATGGATTTCTGCTTGGGTAATGCTATTAAGTATATACTTAGGGCAGGACGTAAGCAGGATGCAAGTCTTACAGATAATCAGAAGGAAATTGAGGATTTGAAGAAGGCTATATTTTATATCAGTGACAGAGTTAAACAACTTGGAGGTGAAATTCGAGTGGTAATATGACAGATAAGCAGTTGAGATGGCAGAAAAGGAATAGAATACTTTGGAGGTTAAAAGGTATGGTAGGCTTCCCCTTTGAGGAAGGAGTACTTACACCTCTTGAGAATGATAGACTGAATACTGCCTTTAGTATTATTAGAGGAGTAATCCAAGATTCAGTAGAGTCAAGTATTGAATTAGGATTTAATGCTAAGAAGAGGTGCCACTTTTGTGGGAAACCTGTTGTGGAAGGTAGTGAGTATTGTGTGGAACATAAAATATTTAGTGAATGATAATAGCAGTGGATTTTGATGGGACTTGTGTTACACATGAGTTTCCTAAAGTAGGCAAAGATATAGGAGCAGTTCCTGTCTTGAAGGAGTTGGTAGAGAAAGGTCATAAGATTATTCTTTACACTATGAGAAGCCATCCTGATAAGAATAATCAGGGTGAAACTCTTAGTGGAGAGATTGTATCTAATGATACTTTACAGGATGCTATTGACTGGTTCAAAGAGAATGGAATACCTTTATGGGGAATAAATGAGAATCCTAAACAAAAGGAGTGGACATCATCTCCTAAGATATATGCTAATATCTATATAGATGATACAGCACTTGGAACACCATTAAAATATGGTGGAGATGGTGCATTATCCAGACCTTATGTAGATTGGAACAGAATGAGGGCTTTATTAAAGATTAAAGGAGTTTTATAATATGCCAAAGATAATTTTATGCCGAGGTATTCAAGGTAGTGGTAAGACTACATGGGCTAAACAATGGGTACTTGAAGACCCTGAACATAGAGTAAGGTTCAATAATGATGACATCAGAAATATGTTAGGTAAGTATTGGGTTCCCAGTAGAGAACTATTAGTGCGTGCTTTGAAAGTACAATTTATTGCAACATCTATAGAGATGGGTTATGATATTGTCATTGATAATATGAATCTTAATCCCAAAGAGATAGAGTTTTATAAACCATATATAGAAGCACACAATCAAACAGTAGAGGAGTTAAGAAAGGAGAATATATTAAATTCCCAAGATGATTTCAAGTATGAATTGGAATTTAAGAATTTCTCTCATACCTCTTCAGGACTGTATAGAGAGGGACTCAAAGAGACCTAATCCTATAGGAGAAGAGGTCATAAGGAAGACTTATGAGAAGTATAAAGACATTCTGAAAGTATAGTATGAGGCAATATACATCAAGAGAGTTCATAAAGATAGTAGAATTCAATGGTTTTTATTATGATAGACATAATGGAGACCATGCTATCTATGTGAATGATAGGGGAAAACATATCAGCATACCTAAGAATCTTGAATGTGTAATTGCTCGAAGACTGATTAAAGAGAATAACTTGATAACAGACATTAAAAGAAAGAAAAAAAAAATGACTGAAAGCGGATATTATCCCCCAGGGGCAGAACATGACCCTAATGCGCCCTGGAATCAGGTTGATAATCCTGAAAGGGAAATTGAGGTCACAGTAAGTGTCACCCTTAGTAAAACTGTAAAGGTTAGGGTATCTGACTATGAGATTACTGACTCTGGAAAGGATGAAGATGGTGAATATTTTGAGGATATAGACTACTCAAATTGTGATCTTAAAGGTGCAGTTGAAGAGCAGATTGTATTGCCTCAAAAGGCTTGCAATGAGTTAAGATATGCAGCACATTTATTGAAAGATAATAAATCTATAAAAGCTATTAAGGACTTATGCGATTGGAATGTAGATGATTTTGAGGTTATAAAAGAGTAATTATGGAGAAATTGGTTGTATTGGACTATTCTAATAGCAGTGTAAGTGTTTATGAGAATCCTAAAGATATTGAGAATACTGAAACATTATTAAGGGAATATGGCCATAATATTGATGAGTGTAGCTTTATGTTCTGTGAAAGTGTTACTATAAATTTAAAATAATGAGACTAATTAAACCTTATTTTGAGATTTGGAACCAACCTTCCAGTCTTGAAGGAGTATATAAACAGATTGAGAGAGTAGGTAGAGTATGTTATAAGTCTGAAGATAAGATAACAGAAGATTCTGCCAAGTCTTTTGTGGATAGGATGATTAAGTCTGGTCATGGTGCTATGTTAGAGCATGGTACTGTGTATTTGGATATACCTAATTCAGCAGGAGACTATAATTTAGTCCCTTTCTTTGCCTCAAATCTTTATTCCAGAGTAGTTACAAGACCTTTGGGTGATAGAATACATAACTATATTACTACTAATTTCAGAGTAATGATAGAGAACTTTGTTGAGGGGTATATACCAGATATACTTCAATATTTATGTGAACCTACAGAGTTCCATGCAAAGAGAATTACTGTTCACTTTGTATGTGATAGAGGTATATCACATGAATTTGTAAGGCACAGAGTAATGTCTTTTGCTCAAGAAAGTACAAGGTATTGTAACTATTCTAAGGATAAGTTTGGTAATGAACTTACATTTATTCAACCCTGTTGGTTAGATGATGAGAGACTGAAACTATATGGGTCTTATCATACTGTTATAAGGGATAAATCCCCTGAGAGTATCTTCATTGCTAACTTAAATAATACAGAAAAAGACTATTTGGACTTAATTAAGCTTGGATGGAAACCACAAGAAGCAAGAGCTGTTTTACCAAACTCCTTAAAGACAGAATTGATTGTAACTGGATTTGTATCTGATTGGAATCACTTCTTTGATCTAAGAGCAAGAGGTATTACAGGTGCTCCACATCCTCAGGCTAAGGAATTAGCAGAACCTCTGATGGGAGAATTCATTAAAAGAAATTATATTAATAACTAAAAAAAAAAAGTATGATTTTTGGTACGAAGAAATCTTTCAGTGAAAGCATGGCAAGCATTAAGTCTATGTTTAAGACTGCACATGAGAATGCAAGTAATCTCCATGCAGAAATGGAGTCAGAGATTGCAAAGAAGGAATCTCAAATTGCTGCATTGCAGGAAGACATCAAAACTATTAGTGTTACCAAGCATGAGGCTGAAACATTTATGTCTAATATAGAAAAGCTTATTTGATATGATTGAGCAAATAAATCAGTTAAAGCAAGGTTCCGTTATTAGTGAGAGTTCTCACTATATTGTGAACAGAGTATCAGGCTCTAATGCTTGGCTTACTCATTTTGAGAGTGGTGAAGAGGTTCAGATTGGTATGAGCTATTTGAAGAACTATACTAATTCTGCTGACCTGTTTGAGACTACAGTAAAAGTAACTAAGGAAGATAAGAAGGATGGTACTCTTGGTATTAGAAGTATTTGGGAGAACATTCACTCTGGTCAAGTATTTACTGTATGCTTCAAGAAGCAGGATAAGCCTAAGAGTAAGAGGAAGTTACAGGAAGAGATTGATGCTATTGTAGAGCAGTTCTCAAATAGTATTGATACAGTTAAGAACAATAAGAAAGGTGTTGCAAATGCAGCAAAAAATCTTATTACTGAGCTAGTTAATAACCCTGTACTTCCTTATGAAGAGGGTGAAGATAGAGTTCTTAGAGGCTATAAGATTCAATTTGAATCAAGAGATGGCAGATATGATTGTGTGGATATGGATATTACCAAGACTGATAAAGAGTCTGGAGTTAGGCCTGTAAATATCAACACCATTAAATATTTAATCTTCGATGGTGTCAAATATGTAGTTGAATAATTCCTACAAGGGAGAGTAAGTCAAATACTTATTCTCCCTTTAACTTTTTGAATGAGAACTTGTGTATTACAACTAAATTCCTTATATTTGCCAAAAATTTAAATTTATATTATATGCAAAATTTTATAAAATGCTTTTATCCTACTAAGGGTATGGAGAAAGAAGCTGAATTGCTTACTAGTAAAGGATATAATATTAGCACCATAGAAGTAAGTGTGCTTCATAGTATATATGCTAGTAGGAATAATGTGCAGAAGAGTCCATCTATCAAGGATTTAATTCAAATAATAAACGAAAATAGGGATGAATTGAATTCAAGTAAGTATATCATCCCATATTACACTATGGGTAAAGTTTTGGCAAATCCTAAAGATTCAATTGTAGATGATACGGGTTCAGAATTTATTCTAAATATCTTACCTGATAGTATTTCTGTAAAGGAGGTATTAGACACTTATGAGTTAGTGCCTAAGGAACTTAGGTCTGTTGTAGAGACTAAAAAGGATTTATATACAGTTGAGCTTTGGGCAGCTTTGCTTAGAAAGTCACATCCTAGGTACAATATCATGGACAATTCCAATGCAGCATTAAACTCTTATATTGATTCTCTTACCAAGCTAAAGGAGTATAAAGAGAGTAATCCTGTAGATGAAAATAAGGGATATGTTGAAGTGGAATCACTTAAAAATAATCAATTGGGAAGCACCCATAGAGACAGTAAAGGTAATTTAACTATAGAGCTTAAAAGATATATATCTGTAGAAGAGTTCTTTGACTATATAACAGGAAAAGTAAATTCCCCTACATCCAAACAAAAGGAATTGGTTCTTAAGCAGATGGAAAAGGAAGGAGTTACATTGTCCATGATGAAGGAAAAGCTTGATACCCCTGAAAAAATAAAAGAGTTCATATACCTACATGAACTTAACCATGCTATGAACTATGATAGTGATGTTAAGAACTATGATAGGAAAGATTATAATGCACAAGTGAATATAGACATTGAGACTAGAGCCAACATGGCTGCTTGGAGAGAGATGGAATATAACCAATCTAGCCCTACTGCAAATGAACTGCCTGAAATAGGTAAGCCATTATATAACATAGAAGCTTTGGTAGTTAATAGGGAGAGCCCTAGGGCTGTACTCTCAAGAGAGATGCCTTATGCAGAAATAACTAGCAGAGCCAATATGATAGCTAGGGATTTTTCAACTATATTAGATGAGGAGATTGAAGACCTCAAAGAGGAACTAGAAGAAGAAATAGATAATGAGCCTAATCCTTTGAATAAGATTATCTTATCTGAGAAACTAAGTATACTTAATGACCCTAATAAAGGAAGAAGGCAGATTATCAATGATTTGGGCATAAATGCCATCCTTGATAGAATAAAGGAAAGGTATCAAAATTGGATTGATTTAAGTGATGAAGACATAAGTTATGCTATTAAAGGCAGCACAGTAGAGCATGTAAGAGACTCTTATAGGAAGGTCTTGGATAATTTTGATGTCCTATTTGATGAAGCCTCTACTGTCATAGAAGGTAATGAGAAGTTAAGAATCACTAGAGAATCCAATACCACCGAAGTCTCTGATAAAGAAACTATACAGGATGAATTAGATGGAGATGAAGATGGTAGTAGAGTACATGGTAATGAGGGGTATACCTTCAAAGTGAGGTTTGTTGACCCTCATGATTCAGCTAGAGCTGAAACTAGGAAAGCTTTAAGTGATATTGTGCAGGTGGATTCTGATGGAAATCCTAGGTTAAATGACCTAGGAAATCCTATATATATGAGAGAAGACTTTGTACATTCTACTCTACTGTCTGTTCTCAGTAATAAGATAATAGAGCCTAATGACTTCAGCATTAAGGATTCTGAAGGAAATTATCACTTTCCTATATTAGAGGAGATGTTACCTAGTTATCCTTGGATTAGTCAGGTTATTAATAAACTTTCTTATGACCCTAGACTTATAAGTATTTTCTACACTGACTTTAAAAAGGAGTTCATATCTTATTGGATGCAGAGAGGTAATAGTATATTTCCAATCAATTCTCCTGTAGCCTTTGATAGTACAGTAAAGAATGTATCATCTAATTATGAGCAAGGAGTTATTCAAGATGAGGATTCAGTGTTTGATGTTAATCTTAATATCAGTAAAGATAATATAAAGAAAGGTATTAAATTAGTAGATGACACTATTAATAGTCTTCAAAAAGCATATGAGGATGATATGGATGAAGTATCCTCCAAAGTAGCCAAAGCCCTTAATATGCTAGGATTTAGTTCTCATAATATAGATATTAAGTCTTTATCCAATATTGATAACCTTCCTAATATAAGGAAGATATTAGAAAATGCTAAAGAAGCTTTTAGTTTAGCTTCTAATATGGAGGAAGGCTCTCATTACTTAGATACTATTAAGGAGCCTGTATTCAATATTGCTAGACTAATTGGTAAGGTTACAGAATTAGATGCTCAGACTACTTTTAGGCAAGGCAGCAATTCCTACCCATCGTATTCTGTTCCTAATTATATTGAAAAGACCTTTAAGTACTTGCTTAGTGACTCTAAAAGGGAGAGCTACATAAGTAATGAATACGCTAAGTATGATTGGTTTAAGCATAATGGGGAATGGAGCAACGAGTGGTTAAATCTACTTGAGAATAATCAGAATATTAGAGATATGTTCTCAATTAAGAATGTATTCCTAATTGATGATACAGAGTATAGTAGTTGGGATAATTCTTTAATTACAAGAGCTTTCTTAAAAGAATATTTTGCGATAAATGAAGATTCTAATCAGGCAGACCAATTTGCTTGGTACAATTTCCCTATATTCTCAGATACTGAGATGGCCACATTTGTTAAATTTAAGAAGTATACAGACGACTTTAAGAGTCAAATGGTTCCCTTATTTAATAAGCTAATCAAGCAGGAACTTAGAAGAATTGCTTTAGTAGAAAATAGGTCTAAGAAAGGTATCCCTGCGATAAGTAACTTTGATAAGAGGGGTAAGAAATTCTGTTTCCTGCCTGAACTTAATAATATGTCTTATATGTATCAGGGTACAGAATGGAATTTCCTGGATTTAATTAAGCATCTTAAGAATGAAAATAACCTTGGAAAGATAGATTATTTTATCAATAAGGCTATTGAAGATGTTATGGATGGGCATAAAAGAAGATTCTTTGAGAATCACTCTGATATATTACAAGATGAGGATTTGGTTAAGTTTATCCAAGATAGTACTGGTTTGTCTACTAAAGAGGGGATTGAAGGCAAAATAGAAGAATATATATGGAATTCTATGTATGCTTCTTCCCAATTAATTCAGTTAGTAACTACTGATTTAGCTTATTATAAGAATGGTGTAGACTTTCAGAAAAGATTTAAGGAAGTGTATGCTGCTGGAACTAAACTTAATATAAATAGTGAGTATGGGAGAAAAGAGGAAAGAACTGTCTACATAAATGATAATATACTTACCTCTCCTACTTATAGGACTCTTGATGCCTCTATTAGAAAATCCTATGAGGAAGGTAGATTAAGTAAAATGGATTATGACTCTATAATGTACAAGTTTAGGAATATAAACTCTACTGATGGGCAAGCTTATAGATCTATTAGTTCTTACCGGGCTATTATGGATATGTTAGGTTCTTGGACTCCTAGGATGCAAAAGGCTTTTGATAATCTAGTAAATGATAATTGGGATATATCTGACATTAATGTAGTATGGCAGACAATAAAACCATTTGTATATAGCCAAGTTGATACTCCTGATGGCTTAGGTGGTTCTATTAAAGTACCACATCAAAATAAGAACTCAGAATATCTCCTGTTAGCTACTTATCAAACACTAAACACTGTTCTTAACTCTTCTGCCCAGTTAAAAGGTATGAATAGGTTTATGGAAGATTATGGTATCGATGTAATACAGTTTGAGTCTGCTGTTAAGGTAGGAGCAAGTGGTATAATCGACATAAATACTAATCCTGAAGCCATTAAGGAAGCTAGAAACAACAATGTCTATATCAATGGTAAATATTATGTGATGCCTGATATAGAAGGATTAAGTAATAGTGAGGCTTATTCTAGGATAAAAGATTATTATGATAACCTGTTATCTAAGGGAAAAGTATCACAGGACTTATATAATAGCCTAATAGAATACTTACAGACCACTGAGAAGCAGGTATATGGCATATTACATGATAATACTATGGTTAAGGCCAGAGATACTGATGTTATGGATGAGGATGGTTATAATATGACTACTGTCCATAAGCTTAGTTATGAGGATTACATGATAGCCCAACCTACACCTGAACATTTATTTGATGTTGAATCAATATTTGGTTCCCAAACTAGGAACTTGTTAATATCCGATTTACCTGATGATATAGAGGTTACTGTGGAAGGCACTACTGTCAAAGGTAAAGAAGATGTAAAGAGTATGTATTTCTCTCTTATAATGGAGAATCTTCTGGACTCATACAATAAGTTGGATAAGGATCTCTCTACTATAGAGTCTCTGCAAAAAAGGCTATTATCTATAGTGAAAGGCAATCCTAAATATGGTAGAGACATGTTAAATGCTCTTGAGATAATAGAGCATGATGGAAGAAAGGTATTTAATATGCCATTCAGTGATCCTACAGTCTCTAATAGATTCCAAGAATTGATGCTGTCCATGTTCAAAAACTCTATTACCAAACAGTATATTAATGGGGCTTCCTGTATATTAGTGTCAAATTTTGGTTTCACAAATGAGTTAGAAGTAGTTAGAAAAGAAGATGGTAGTGTAGAAGCTGTGGAATGCTATCTTCCTGCATATAGCAAGAAGATGTATGAACCTTTCCTGAAGGAAACAAAGAATTCTAATGGTAATACAGTAGGGTATGAAATAGACTATAGTAAAATCAAAAAGGAAGATGAAAGTCTTCTGGATTTTATAGGATATAGAATACCCACTGAAGGTAAGTATTCTATGCTTCCATTAAAAATCAAAGGATTCTTGCCTCAACAAAATGGCAGTACTATCATGTTACCTGCTGAAGTTACTACTTTGTCAGGCTCTGACTTTGATGTAGATAAGCTATTTATGATGTTACCTTCATTTGATTTGAAGGATGGTAAAATCAATAGGATTAAATATGATACAAGTAAAAGTGTAGCAGATAATAATAAACAGCAGAGGGATAATGCCATTATACAAATAGCATTGGGCATTCTTAGGAACAAAAATGTGGGAGAGGATTTACAAAATCCAGGTAATTTTGATAAGTTGAAACATGAGGCTAGGATAAGTGACATTGTTGTGAATCCTACATACTTGAATAGTTATATTGATAAGTACGGTATAAAAGTCCCTAAAGGAGATTATACTAAAGTGATTAAGCATCTTCTCAATAATTCCTTGGATAACCTTGATGATTTCCTCAAAGAGGTTAAGCAGGAAGATAATGTCCTTACATTAGATACTTTTATCAAGTATCATAACCAGAATATGACTGGAGGTATATTGATTGGTATATATGCCAATAATACTACCATGCAGGCTAAATTCCAAGGTAGAAGGTTAGGTATAAAGGATGGGTATGAGTTTACTGTCAATGATAGGATTATAAAAAGTCTTACCAACATATATACTAAAGAAAGTATAAATGGTAAGACTATAGACACTAAAATATCTAAAAATTGTGCACAATTCTCTGCTGCTTCTGTAGATAATGTTAAGGACCCTGTATTGGCCTCCCTCATGCAAAATAAGAATACTGCCTATATGGCAAGCTTCATGCTTAGGGCAGGTATGAGTATTCCTGAAATAGGAGCTATGTTCAATATACCTATAGTAAGGGAATGTATCAGAGCCACATCCAATATCAAAACATTGAAATCTTATATAACCAAGTATGAAAAGAACTTGGCAGATTTAAAGGGATTGGATCATTATACAGCTAATACTTCCTTGGATTTCAATACACTAGATATGATGAATGCTACTGCTCTATTCTATGATTCTAATTATATGAACAGTATAAGTGATGATGAGAAGGCTGATATATATGAGAAAGTCATTTCTTATGCGAAAGGATTCCAGTATGTATCCAATCTGGCTAAGGCAGTAAATGATACAATACAAGCTTATAGGGCAGATTCCCCTAATGGAGCCATAGGAAGAAGTGTAGCACTAGCAAAAAGACAGACTATGAATATAGATAGGCTAATCAGAATTTCACAAAGGGATGACTATCCTATTTATGGAATAGAAGAAGTTATCAGCAATGACTTCTTAACTCCTAGCATGGGCATTAATGAGATGAGAGAAAAACTTATGAGTTCTAATATGCCTATGCTACAGGCATTTTATTCCTTGGGGATAGATTTAGGCATGAAAAGAATGTCTGAGTATTTTATAGAGGCTTCTCCTTATGTTGATGATATAATCAATGAAATACAGTACAACTATAATACTCCTCTAAATAGTGAAGCTATAGAATCTATCTATAGGGCTGTATTGCAATTCTTCTTGAGTAATACTGAATTATTTGGTGATGATTCAAGCATGACACTTGAAGAAAAGAGGAGCTATTATATAAATGAGTTTCCTGATGAATTTAAAAGAATAGTCAATAGGAATCCTGATATAGCATCATTACCCTTTATCAAAAAGCTCAGGTCAAATTCATTTGATGGCATCACAATGAAGGACTCAGCTAGGAACACTTCATATCTGAGGGAATTACTGATGAATAGTGCAGATACTTTATTATACATGGATAATCTTGAAGCCCAGAAACTAGCTATTGGTTTGTTCAGGTACAGTTATTATAAAGAAGGGCTGAAGTTTGGTCATAATACATTCTCCCAATACTTCAGTACTGTATTTAAGAATGCTTTTCCTGAGTATGCTAATACTCTTAGGGATTTACCTATGGTAATAGGAACTGACTTTAGATGGGATAGGCTCATACCCCAAATATATGCCAATAATCCTTCACTAGCTCCTGTTATAAATGTTAGTAGTAACTCTTATACTGATAACACCTATAGTACTATAAATATCAGTAGCTCAGCAGTATCTAATCCTAATTCAGGAGGATTACAGCCATATAAATATATTCAGGATATGAATGATAATTTATATAGACTCAATGAAGGTACCGCAGGTAACAGTGTAGTTACTTATAACAGGATATATACCAGTCCTGAAAATGGCATCTATGATATAAATAGGGACGTCAATGATATGGTTACAAGTTATGATTCCTATACTAATAAATATAGTAAGGATGATAGCACTAAAACTAATCTAAGTTTGGATTATTCAAGAGCTAACAACCTTGTAAGTAGTCCTATAGAGGTGTATGATTCCATAGATGATATATTGGATTACTTGACAGACTTTAACCCAACAGTGTTTAATGCTGAAATTAATGAAGCTAAAAATGCTCAGGAGGAAAAGTATAGTGCACTTGAAGGATTACAAGAAGAGGGATTAAAACCATGTAAAAAGTAAATAGAGTTATAAGAATATTTAAAAGTTTTAGTAATATGTCAGAATCTTGTGTGTATGCTCCTAAAAAAGGAGTTAAAACCTTTTATTCCTTACAAAAGGAGTTTGGGTATGATATGGCTTGGAAGATTTATGGTATAGGAATGAACCCTAAATTTAAAAATGATTATAAGGACTCTCTCAGCTTAGATGCTGAGGGAGTTCCTACTGTGGATTCCTTACTTAGCAATGAGGTTATAGTAGGTTTTCTAGGTAATAGGATTAGTAAATTATTGGAATCCAAATATAAACCTAGAGAAGACACTGTAGAAAACTATTACTTGGCCTTGGAAGATGCTAAGAAATTTAATAAAGAAAGTCCCTACAATAAATATTTTACTGCTACAATAGGCTATGATACAGATAGTAAGCTACATCTTATATATAACAGAAAATCAGGCTCCGCTGATAAAAAATTTTCTGAACAATATTCTGTAGCTATTCTAAATAGAAAGCTGTCTAATATACTATCTCCTTTAGGAGTTACTGTGGGATTACTAAATAACATAGAACAGAATTCTGGGAGAGTGGGAGTCACTGATTTCACAGTAGCCAAGGATATAGCTAATGATTCTGTATCAATGATTAGGGTAGCTAATAATATAGAAGGAGCTAAAGCCTTAAGTGAGGAATTTTCACATCTTGTTATAGGTGCAATGAGAGATCAACCCTTAATAAGAAGGAATATAGATAATCTAGCTAATGAAGATACTCTTAAATTAATCTTAGGTGATAACTACCAAGATGTTTATAATTTTTATAGTGGAAATTTACAACTTGTAGCAGAGGAGGCTTTAGGGCATATCCTACAAAGTAAACTATTAGAAAAGGCTGAGGGTAGTAATCTTACAGATAGGCTAATAAAGTTTATACAGAATAAGTTTAAGAATATTAGTGAAGATTCTATTACCAAGGCAGTAATAGAGGCTGAAAATATAATGAGTGACATAGCCTCGAATGTCCTTAACAACACCCTGCAATTAAGTAAGAAGGACATTATAGGGTCTCAAAGAGATGTACAGTTTAATGCTTTGAGTGATAGGGTTGCTAGAAATATAGATATACTTAAAGAAGCTATAAATACAGAGGCTAAAAGATTAAAGATTGCAGCTGATAATGATAATACTAAAGATTATATAAGGGGAACTATAAAGAAGCTAGATATTAGTATAGCTAATGCAGATACCACTTTAGGTATAATGATATATGCTGATGAGGCTTTGAAGTCTCTCAAATATGCTAGTAATCAGTTAAATGAATTGTCTATCTCTTCCTCTAAAGATAAGTTTAAGATACTGAGGGGCATTAAGTCCTCTATCCAATCCTATAGTAGATTCATAGATGATTTGAATGATTTAGCTCTAGATGAAGAAAATGAAGAAGGGGATGACTTTGTGAGAGATATAACTATTGTAGATGATAATGGTAATACTAAGATAGTCACTGTTAAAGACACACTTAAAGGACTTAATAATTTATATAAGTCTGTAAGTAGGAGTTATCTAAAGGTCGTAATACCTTCATTTGCTGAGTTCTTGAGACCTATATTAGGAGATGAGATTACTTTGGAGCTAGGGAAAGATGCAGGCAAGAAAGTGAATATAGAGGAGTTATTAACTAAATCTGAAAGTGATATAACATTTTTAGATAGATGGCTTGATAGTATGGGAAATTCCTCAGATATATTACTAAGGGCCTTTGATAAAGTCTATAAACAAGCCATGGATAAGGCAAGATTAAAAAGTATAAAGGATTTTAGGAGGATACAAGCCTTGAGAATGAAAGCTGAATCTATGGGAATAACCAACTATGATTGGTTATTTGAAAAATATGATGATGGCAGCCTTACAGGTAATTATATAAGTGAAGTGAATTATTCTCAATACCAGAAGGATGTGGATAAAATGGAAGAGAGGCTTAATTCTAAGTATGGTAAAAACCCTAAAGGAGAATCCTTGGAAGCCAAAAAGAGGGAAAGGGAAGACTGGTATGATTCCCATACCATATTATCTGCATTAGGTAAAAGGATACCTAATAAATCCTATAATAATGGAGCTTTTAACAGTTTAACTGCTGTACAGAAAGAAATAAGAGAGGAATTCCTTGAACTTAAAGAAGAATTTGATAATCAGTATCCTCCTAATAGGGTTAATAAATTAAAGGCTATCCAACTAAGAAAGGATGGAGTACAGAGGTTTATAGATTCCTCTAAATCCCCTAGCTCTATCTGGTCTAATATAAAGGAGCATTTAGGTGAAGAGTTTTTAGATAGGGCAGATGATGATACCATGTTTGGTGATACTACAAGAGGAGGATTAACAGACTTTGCAGGGAAGGAATTTATGACACTTCCTGTATTATTCACCAATAGATTGGAAAATCCTGATGAATTAAGTACGGATATATTTGGGTCACTAATGGCTTATACATCAGCTTCTAATAATTATAAGGAACTTGATAATATAATAGACCCATTAGAAGTAGGTAGAAGTGTAGTAACTGATTATAGGAAAGTCAAATCTACTAGAGGAGGATTAAACCTAGTTGAGAAATTTAATGTACTAGGTACACAATTCCAAAATGATATATTGGAGGGTAATGGTTCTAATATAGAAAAGAGGTTGGATGATTTCTTTGCATCACAAATATATCATAAATATCTTAAAGACTCTGGGGTAATAAATGTCCTTGGTACTAAGTTAAATAAGAATAAGCTAGTATCTTGGATTATGAGAGGGTCATCATTAGCTCAGCTCGGATTTAATTATCTTACTAATTTATCTAATGTTGTAACAGGCGTGGCTATGCAAAATATAGAAGCTGCTTCAAGGCAGTATTTTAATGTTAAGGAATTAGCCAAGGCTGATAGGATATATGCTAAGCTCATAGGAAGTAACATAGCAGAATTCAATAGTAGAAATAAAACTAATAAGCTTTCTTTATTTAATGAGTTATTTGATATTAGGAATGATTTTGATAATATAACTCATAATAGTATGAGAAAAAGTCCTCTAGCTAGAATATTCAGTTCTGAAATTGCTTATTTAGGACAGAGTGCCGGTGACCATTGGTTATATCTTAGAACTGCTATAGCTATGTCTTTAAGAGAAAAGGTTAATGTTCCTAATAAAGGTACAATGTCATTATGGGATGCTTTACAGGTAATAAACTCCTTTGGTAATAACAATAAGATAAAAGAAATGATATTACCTGAAGGAACCACTGATAGTAATGGTAATTTATTTGATATAGGTAAATTTAGTAGAAAAATAGCTCATGTTAATCAGTCTCTGTTTGGTATATATAATACTGATGATAGAAACGCAGCACAAAGGGTTATTTTAGGCAGATTATTACTCCAGTATAGGAACTGGATGAAACCTCAATTTAATAGGAGATTTCAAAAAGCACAACTTAATCTTGACACTGGTGATGTAGAAGAAGGGTACTATAGGACATCATTCAGAATATTAACAGGATTGTTAAGAGGTCAATATCAATTAGGCAGTATATTGAAAAACTTATCTGATAATGAGAAATTTAATGTAAGAAGGGCTATTACAGAAATGGTACAGTTGTGTGCTATAGTAATACTTGCAGAATTCATTGAGTGGCCTGATGATAGGAATAGACCTTGGGCCTTAAAATTAGCAGAGTATTCTTCAAGGAGACTGGAACATGAGCTAGGTACACTAGCACCTTCTCCTATAATGTTGCAAGAGATGTTGAAGACAGTTAAATCTCCTGCGGCTTCCATAACTCAAGTACAGAATCTGGTTAATTTATTCACTAGTTTGATGGACCCAAGAGATTGGAGTAATGAAATTGAATCAGGTAAGTATGAAGGGCTAAGTACTCTGGAGAGGAATTTATTAAGATCTGGTTTGCCTGTAGTATCACAATATAACCAATTACAAAGACTTATATATGATATCGATAATAGTATCAATTACTATGCTAGGCCTTAAAAAAAACTAATAGATTATTACATAATAAAAAAAAATAGGGAAGTGTTTAGCTTCCCTATTTTTTTTTTTAATTAAGACATTCAAATAGAATCTCCTTTTCTTCTAAGGTCATGTTGTTGAATGTTTCTATTGATATATTCCTTTCAGAGAGATATTCCCTTTGTTCTGCACTAAGATTACCATATTCTAGCTTGTTCATATGATAATATCTTATATCATTAGCTTGCTTTACAATAGGATTAAACCTAACTGAAGTTACCACATACCCCTTTTTAGTACTATTATAGTAGCCCTTTATATCATAACCTTGGGCTAACATGGAATCTTTTAGCTTGCCCCAGGCATTATTTACTGATACCCTTGATTTGTTTATAATATGGTTATTTACCCTAGTATCCACTACTGCCTGTATATCTTCTTTGGTAAGTTCCTTATACTTGACAGTATTACTTGTATTAGGTTTTGTATTAGAATATGCTCCTTTGGATATATTATGGTATAAATCATCCAAATAATTTTCTTTACCTCTTAGTTTGTTTATAAAACTCTTCAACTTATACCATACTCTCTTTAAGAAAGATTCATTATCCTGCATATATCCCCTGAAATCTTCAGCCATTTTTTCTTCAAGCTCAACAGCATCAAGGTTACCCCATCTATGTTTAGCTGCATTGTAAGCCTGCTTTATATCTTTGTCATCAATAAGCATATTGAACACATAATGGAAGGCCTCATGATAGGCAGTACCTTTGGCAGCTTTCTTGTATAGAGTAATAATCCCATTCTTAAATTGTCCCCAAGCATATCCTGTAGGAGTCTTGATTATGGTATCCCTTAGGATTATAGCTTCTTCATTAGATAATTGTGGTAATAACTTTCTTACCCTTCTAATTTCCCTATTTAAATTGTTGCCACCTATATTATCGGTATCCCTTAATCTATTCAATGGTGATGTTAACGTATTTTTAACTAAGTTATTAAGATCACCTTCAGGCATATTAGGTTTTATAAGGGCATCCAACTTAGATAATTTAGCTTTAAGAATGGGCTCTCTCATAGTAGCTATGTCAGATAATATATTATCTTCTAGCTTACTAAGAAGAGCTTTTCTTTGAGGGGTCCTGAATAGTTTGGTACTTTTTATCCTTTGTAAGGATTCCTCCCTAGATAATACATTAGTGGAACCTTCTTGTTTTAATAAAGCATTAGTTTTTTTATCTCCTTCAAGACCTGATAAAGCCTTTTCAAAATCCTCCATAGCTGTAGTACCATTATCTGAAGAGGCTTGATTAAAGAAGACTGTGACATCCTTAAGAGGCAAGGGTCTATTCTTCTCATGTACCAAGCTATTTACTTGCATTGGATTAGATTTGTCATAATCAAGTACAAAAGGAATAAGGGCTACCTTGGAAGTGCTCCTACCATACTCATCTTTTAATAATGTAGCATAAGAAGATAATTGGTTCGCATAATAATCACTAGTGGATATTTGCTGCCCCCATTGAGGTTGTACATTATCAAATGTAGGAGAATAAAAACTGTAGGCACTTGTCTTTATATCATAAATAAGATAGTTGCCCTCATTATCCACTAATAATAAATCCACTTCCCCCGCAATCCTTCTGCCGTCAGGATATTTATGATGCAGTACTAAGTTATTAGCAAATATTGTATAGTTGTTACTTCTAATCCACTGACTTAATTTACTTAAATAGCCAAGTAATGATGTATAAGCTTCCTCGGATAAGTGCTCAGGCTTTACAGTTTTACCTGTATTAAAATAATCCCTTATCACACTATCTACCTCAGAGCCTACAACTAAAGACCTATTCCCATACCTTGAACTGCCACTAAAGTTTGACGGGAGTAACTTATGTACCCTCTCATACTTATAGTATTTTCCATCCCCTTCTTTAATGAAGTAATAGTCCTTATCAGTTTTAGCCCTGTCTATCTTACCTTGTGCAGGTATTATAACCTTTTCTACAAAATTAACTGCGCTTTTCCTATTCTTATCCCTCATAGCTTCTTCCATGACTTTTTCAGAGTCCTTTATAGTAGTAGCTTTTTTAGGCTCACCTTCAATTATAGGATTAATGGTAAAGAAGTCATTTACAGTATGTAAAGCTCCTACCTCAAGATTTGCTTGTGCTAGTTCTCCAACCATGTTATTATAGGAACTTCCTTCAAATGTGGAGTTAATATACTTTCTAGAAATTTGATAAGGTATATAAGCATTCTCAAAGCCTTCCATAATACTATCTGCATCCAAGATTCCTTTATAAATGGTATCCCAAGATGTGTCAGTACTAAGCCTTTTTATTCTTATAGCTATATTAGGAACATCTTTACTATCTATAACTTCTATATACAAGTCATCTACTGCTATAAGTTCCTTAATCCTATCTTTAAATTTTAATATTGAATCAGGATTACTTAGAGTGGACATATCTAACTTAGACAGTAATGACTTCACCTTTCTATATAAAGAACTATTCTTATTAGCAGAACCTAACAAAGGCATTATGATAGGCACAGGATAGTACTTTCTTCTCTCATCAGATGTTTCTATTAACATAAAAGGTTGTCCTGCCTTAGCTGTATATGAAGGTATTATCTTCATTTCTTCTACAGTTAGTCCCTGTACTTTTCTTCTTCCTGGTTCCATTATCATTGTAGGATTAGGAGAAGAAGTCAAGGCTATACTTAGTTTAAAAGGTCTGCCTCCTGCTATAGTATTCAAAGTACTAAAGTTCTTGGCATCATTAGCATCTGGAGCAAACTTAGGCCTACCTACATAATTCCTGTTAATAGTACTTTCCTTGTTAGGAATGATAATCAAGTCATCAGTATTATCATTTGAATGCTCCTTAGCATAAGTTATAGCTTCCTTATAAAGCTCTGATAGTCCCTCAAATGATTTAAATACATTAATATCATAAGGATTGGCTAAATCTCCTATTATATTGTTGTTTTCATCAATTAATAATAGTATAGGTATATCCTTTGATACAGCCTTATTTATACTACTAGTAAGACTTTTTGAAAAAGCAAATTTTACCTTTTGGCCTCTTTTAACCTCATTATTATTTATCCTACCAAATACATTATTTTCTAGTAGAAAATCATAGATAGTTTTATATAGAGCCTTAGTCATAGGGTCTTTTACCCTCATATAATAAGGGTCATTATTGCTATTATTCCTATGTATAGGTAATTCAGTAGTATTAGGTTTCCAATATCCTTTTATCTCATTAGTATCATTTACACCACTCATTGCACTAGATAATACCTCTTCCTGGCTTATATAGGGAGTGGTAATATCACTATCTTTACTATTACTATCTTGGACATCTGAATTGACTACTTCACTTTTTCCTGTAGAGTCCACACTCTTAGTATCTCCAAACTCCCTAATAACTACATTACTAGGGTCATCAGGACTAGGTAATGACATCAGTTCCTCATTTTCATTACTTAAATTGGCTTTAATCTGCTGTAAGATACCTTTGATTTCGTCATTCCTTTGATACTTGGAATCTAATATGGCCTCTTCTATTTCTTGAGGATTATAACCTCCCTCTTGCAATTCTCTTGCCATATCTTCTTCCTCAGAAGAAGTAATTAAACTAGAAGGGTTATTAAATACTTCTGTATCAAGGTCTAGTAATTCTTCAGGAGTATTACTATATGTTGAAGCTTCATCAAGCATTGCAGCTATTTCATCATACTGTGCATCACTTTCAGATAATAATTTAGCTTGTTCCTTAGCTCTTTCCTTAGTATTAACTATCTTCTTGGCATTACTAACTTTAGCTTTTCTTTCAGCATTTTTTATTTCCTCATCAGTAGCCTCAGTATTAGTTCCATTAAGAATATCCAAATCAGATTGGTTAAAGTTCAAGTCCATTCCATTGAAGTCTAAGTCCCCATTCTCCATAGATTTTACCATTTCAGGTGTGGACATATTATCTATCTGATTATCTATAGATTTTTTGACTGTTTGATTATCAGCTCTTATATGGTCTTCAACTTGCTTGGAAGGATTTTTTAGATACTCAGTCAACTTCTTACTATACATCTTTGAAGCATTGCCTAACTTGTTAATATCATCAAGTTTAAGCTTGGTACTCTGCTTATCCTCTTCAGACATTATACTACTATCTATGTCATCTATTTCCTTATTAAGCTGTTCAATAAATTTAGGATTAGTAGTAAGTAGGAAAGCTAATTCCTCATCAGGAAGATTTCTAGTACTCTCTAATATCCTTATATTATGTTGTAAATTTAGTACATTACTGTTGGCTTTATCATATAATTCCGTTCTTTCAATATTACCTGCACCTTCTGCATTTCTTATACTTATATTGTAATTTAATGCAGCATTCAAGTTAGCAATTACCTTACCTAGAGATTCTTTTATATCCTTGGACATGGCTGTTGATCTCTCAGACCAGTTACCTATCTGAGACTTCATCCAAGTTAATTCTTCAAGTTGATCATCTGATAATTGTTGCCCTGTATTAATATCAATACTATCCTTAACCTTCTGATACTGTTCTATGGTATTAAGTATATCATCTCTATTTTGGGTAAGCTTATTAATCATTTCCTGCTTACTAGCTTCGTTCCCAAAGTTTGTAGAAATTGTATTATCAGCATTCTTAATAGCATACTGTGCGAAAGGGCCTATTAAATTACCATTCTCCAATACTGTAGTAGTATTTTCAACTATAGAGGAGAGGTTTTCATCGGAAGTATCATAAGCTTCTGATATTAGTGTCTTCAGGTCTTCAATCTTTCCTGCATTGTCAAACATAACAATATCAGATACTAATTGAGCATGTTCTGCATTCTTAAAGTTGAACTCATCGCCTTCCTCAGCAGCTCTATTCATATCATTCTGATACTTATTATGTCTAATGAGGCCTTGATAGTAGTTCTTAAATTCAGGAGAACTAATCCTACTATTCATATAGTTAGCAATTTCATTCTCTCTTGCTATCTTCTCATTATAGTCTCTCCACTCATTTATAGCTCCTCCTTCAATAGTAATGGGAGATTGAAGCTTTCCTTCAGAGTTTCTAATTCCCCTGAATCTTGGCATACCTAATGCGCCTGTTAAAGAGCCAATAAGGAACTCTTCCAATACAGAGCCATCATTTACTGTCTCATTGATTCCGTTTGCAAATGATTTAAGCCAGTCCAAAGTCTCTTGTGCAGCTTCTGGGCTAGCCTTTGATTTATAGAAATTGTTTACATCAGTAGAGTAATAATTTCCTGCTATCCTACTTGCAGCACCTTGTGCCATTTCTTCAAGACCTTCAGATAGTGCACCTTTTGTTATAGCCAATGCTGAGCCTAACTTTGTAGTATTAGTAGCATACTCTCCTGCTCTCTCTATTATATTGTTAGTTTTTCTAGCTGTCCTAAATCCATTAGCATATAACTTACCAAATTGCACAATATTAGATGCTAGGAGAACAGGAAGGTTTAGGAGTAAATCTGTATTACCCATCTTCAATCTATCCTCATTTAGCCTGCCCAATACCTGATTATATGCCTCTAACTCCGTATCTGATAAATGGGAGGTGTCACCATTCATAACTCCAAACTTATCATCTAATTGGGCCTTATGCAATTCAAACCAGTCCTTACTATTGTTGAGTGCCTCTATCCTGCCCTCATTTACTGCTGATAATGCTGCACCTACCGATGAAGTTACAACAGCTGGGAATTGTGAAGCCTCCTTAATTATACCTATTGACTGTGCAAGGTTAGAACCTTTACCTATTAATTTTGCTCCTTTGGTCGTAGCCTGTAGTGCTTTTATTCCTCCTCCTAATATTGAGGAGCCTAAATTACCACTATAGAAAGCACCTACTGTAAAACCTAAGTTCTTGATAAGCTTATCACCTAAGAAGTTAGCAGTGAAGATATTCTCATACCAAGGCTGCTCTTGTTCTGCCCTTGTATAATAGTTAGGTAATGCTTCCTCAGACCATTCATTAACAGACTGCATAGCTTTAGAGAAGTCATTATCCCAAAGACCAGACCATCTACCTTCATTCATTGCAGTTCCTGCTCCAAATATAAGACCTAAGGTACCATCAAGGAAAGTAGTACCTGCAAGTATAGCACCCTTAGCAAGACCTGCTCCTATCTGCGCATACCAAGGTTGATTCTCAGCCCTTATATCTGATAAATTTCTAAATTCCTCTTCATTTATGTGGGAATTGTCAAACATACTATTACCATAGTAATCCCTTCCCCCACTTTGAGTATAAATAGAAGAATGCTCCCCTCCTTCATATATTAAATCACTGGGCTGCACATAGCTTCTTGGATTTCGTATATTAGCAAATATGCTTTCTGAGGCAGCACTTTGATATGCTGCCTCATTAGCTTTTTGTAAATCCCTATATGATTGAGGACCAACTTTAGTTACGTCTATCTCTTTGTATTTTATGTTACTTGCCATATTAATACCATGGTTTTATTTGTTCATCTTCTGTACTGGAAGGTACTACTATTTGAGAACTATAAGCATATATATCTTGTGCTGCCTTCTTCTTTTTATCATCGAGTACCCTCTTATCATTCTCAGTTAATGGTATGTCAGAATATACTATATTACCCTTAGAATCTGTCTGGATATCTCCATTTTCATCTAACATGGGTTGCTTCCCAGTCCTTAATATTCTATCAAAATACTCAGTATTGATTATGGCATTATTTAGATTAATCTCTGCCCCTATATTAATTCCTGAAGGAATTGCTACCCTGATTATATCATTCTTACCTTCTTTGTCAGATTGTAGTATTGCCGTACTACCATATTTGGAAGGCCTTATATTCGTAACTCTATATCCTTCTAAGTCTTCCTTTGTATATGATTTAGTATGGCTCCATCCCTTTTCTCCATCAAATTCTACCTCTTTAAGTACTTTTTCATCATCTTCTGTGGCAGCATTGCTCCACATTTGAGTTAGGTAATTTTTTCCATATTCAGAATCAAGTTGCCTGTCATATTCAGTAGTATGATAAACATCATAAGAACTTTCTTGTAAAGACTTTTCGTAAGCATTCAACCTTGTTGTCGGGGAACTCACTGTTTTAGTTGCCTTATTATATCCTCCGATATTAGTATTATACCATGTAGAGAAATAGTTAGGTTTATTGGACATCCTGTTTACCTCTGCCACCATATCATCATAAGAACTTCTTGAAGCTCCGGGATTTTGCTTTTTATAGTTTTCCCAACTTAATACTGGTATTTTAAAATTCCCACTATTTAGTACTTGTTGCCCTTTTTTAGTTAATTGTAACCCATTATTGTTTCTTACTAATAAGCCTTCATCCAAAAAGGCCTTTATTTGTTTATTTCCCTTTGATATTTCTTTAGGGCTTCTTAAAGGTAATGGATTAATCCTGTATTTATTCTCTGCTATTTCAGATGTCCTTAAAGCATTTCTATACTGTAATCTCTGTAAAGGATTCATATATCCTTGATTTTGCAGAGTTTGATATTGAGTGTCTCCTACTGCTCCCCAAGCACCTTGGTTTGCCCAAGAATATATAGCTTTTAAAGCCCTATCATCCTTCCAATCTCTTACCTTACTTGTAGTGACTGCATCTTCAATTATCTTAGTTAGAATGGGGGAAGCATCAGGATTCCTCTGGATGACATCCAATACTTCCTGAGTAGTAAGACCCTTCTTCATTGCAGTCTCAAAGTATTGACCTCCTAAAATACTTCTCCATTCCCTTGGATTCTTATTTATCTCTTTTGTAAGTGCAGAGGCTGCATTTTGCACTTGAGCCATAACCATTTTACCTGAAGCAACATCATAATCTAGTTGGGGATTTCTTATATACTTATCAAGACTTGTAGTTGCAGCATTCCTACTAAATATTAATGATGGGTCTTGAAGAAGTGATTGTTGTTGTTTTTCTGCTTGCTTCTGTCTTGCTGTATAGGCTTGTTCAATAGGAGTTATCTCCTTACTGTACCTTGCTCTCATATTGAACATATCCTTTCTACTTGCAGCATTAAGTCCCTCTCTTGCTAACTGACCTACTTGCTCTTCAAGGTCATTCGCATAGGTCTTATACATCTTGTAAGCATAAGGGTCAGTCTGTTCATTAGCCATTTCCTCCCATACACTTGCCTTAGTAGCAAGCTCCCCATACTGGTTCTCCAACTCTTGATGAGCAACAGTTGCAGATTGTACAGGCTGCAACATTTCTGCATAAGAAAAGGGCCTGAATTTACTTCCTGAAACTATATAATTAGCCATATTCTATCTTGTTAATAAGTGTCCTCCTTTGGACTTCATTTTCTTATAATTTATTCTACCTCTATCATCTATAGAATAATACTTTGATGGGTCAGTATTTAACATATTCCTATTATATTCCTCCCACCCTATATTACCTAAGTTATCAAAGAAGTTGGTAAGATTAGCTGACCTAGCAGCTTCTGTTGCTCTCTTTATATCCTCTTTCATCTTAGCTGAGGCCATCATAGCTTCAAGTCTTGCCCTATCTTGACCTAGATTAGCCATATCAGCCTTTAAAGCAGCCTCACTATTAAACATGTCAGTCTGCCTATTAAACCCTTGAACTCTCTCTCTTTGAGAGGCATTATACTCTTCAGCTTGCCTATAGAAGTCTCCTATATTCTTTTGTGTATTATAGTCTGATGCAAGTATACCTGCCATAGCTACTGCCCTATTACCACCTGATGTATCCCTTATAGCCCTTCTAGATGCTGCTGAATGGGCAGCTAATTTATTAAGATAATAACTCCTATCTAATGGTTTGTATGTTAAGTAGTTACCCACAGGGGATGATTTTACCCTTCCTAGTGAATTTGCAGCATCCCTAATTATGTTGGCATTTTCATATTCAGGAGAATTACCTGCTAATAACTGCATGCCTGACCCTATCACAGGGGCATATCTTAATATACTGCTATCAATATCTGTTACTCCCCTCTTCTTAGAAGGAGAACTGGAAACATTGCTATTACCACTATTGCTTAATGGAGCATCTTTCCTAGGTATATCTACAGGATATTGCTCTGGCAATGATTCTTCATCATAGTATAGAGGACTTACATTTAACTCACCTAATCCCTTAATAGGCATAGAGCCTTTATTACTAGATATCTTAGTATTAATATAAGAAATTGGTGCAATAGATTCCTTATTCAATAAGGAAAGTATTGGAAGATTGGAATCTACATTATTTGGTATACTATAATCTATGAATGGAATATTAGGTATTTTTCTAGGAACCCTCTTAGCAGTAACAGTTACCTCAGGCATCCTACCTCCCTTATAAGCTCCGGTAACAGGTGTGTATGTAAAATTCCCATCCATAATACCGCCTACAGCATACTTATTCTTTGTCTTTTTCATATTGCTTATATTTCTCTGTTTTTCCTGTTCACTAGCAAGCTTACCTAACCCTATAGTTAGTCCATTCTTACTAAGTGGGTCATTAGGCCTTTCTTCACTTTCCTTACTCACTCTCTTTGCAGCCTCAGCATAAGTCAAACTCTTATTATTACCTAGTTTCAGCTTCCTTCTTATCTCCTTTGGAACTATTAATCTATTACTAAACACATAATTATTAAATATTACTTCTCCTTCCTCTACAAGATTAGGAATACCTTCAGAGTCTATACCCATCTGTATACCTTCATTAGGATTACTTTCATGAGAGCCTCCTTCATCTACCTTAATTACCCCATTTGAAAATATTCCTCCATGTGTATTATTATCTAGAAATCCTCCATTAGCATGCTTCCACTTTCTAGCATTTAGTGCAAATGTAGCCATTTTCTTTTGTGATGGAGTACCATGTTCTTTGAACCATGTAGCAGATTTACCTGTTCTTTTCTTCAAAGCCGTGAATTTTCCTCTATTTTCAGGCTTAATATGTATCTTTCCTCCCTCTGAGAAGAAATTCAGAGCAGCAATCTTATCTTGCTGTATATCTAGGTTTTCCGCATTTTGATTAAATGTATTTATTCTATGGAAATTAGCCTCTTTTATTTTTCTATTTAATTCAGCTGCTTTCTTCTTAGCTCTCCTTCTACCTACTAGAGAGCCTATTCCTGATGCTAATCCTCCAAATATACCACCAATAGCTCCTCCTATAGGACCAAGAGTTGACCCAATAGATGCGCCACTAGAAGCTGCACTAAACGCAGAATTTAATGCACTTCCTGCATTGCCTCCTCTTATATCCCTCCATGATATGCTTTCTTGAGGAGTCCATAATGCCCATTGGTCTTCAAGAGTGTCAAAACTAGAAGCAGATGCAGTTGCATTATTATTCTCTTCTATAGTATCTTCAATTCTATTTACAGCAGTATTGTCTATCTGTGCATTCTGTTTTGCTGTTCCAACAATCCCTAGGGCAGTAGAAGCCGTGCCTACTACATCTCCAATATTACTGGTATCATTTATACCATTTGCATCATTTATACCTTTAATGGATATAGGGTCTATAGTTTTATTATTTAGCATTTCTTTAGTATCAGACATTCTAGCTTGGAAATTAAGAGTGTCTCCTTCAATATAATTATCTATAGGTATAACTCCTCCATCCCATAATTTCCTATTCCACTTATTTACAGTATATAACTTGTCTCTTTTCATAATATAATTATTTACTTATGCAAAAATACAAAAAATAACTTATATGTACAACAGATTATATAAAACAATAATAGTAGGCAAAGTTAATCTATTATAAAGATTAATCTGCCTACTATTATAATTACATGTAATAAATTACATCAAAGGAGTTAATAGTCATTTTCTTCGTTCCTGGACTATTATTAGATAAAGTTATCTTAGACCACATATTCCTTATTCTATCTCTACCTCCATTTATTCTTGGAATATTAATACCCCATAGCCTGAACTTTCTCTTTAATGGTGAAGGTATACCCATCCCTCTATTTTCAAGCCCTGATTCAGCTATTTGATATTCATTCTCTGCCTTTATGGTTGTAAAAGGAAATTCTGTAAGTAATGTATCACCTTCAAAAAAGTCACCTCTTACACTAAGGTTAGTAAATACCTTATCATTATTAAAGTTAGGGTTAGATATAAAAGACATACTATATCCCTTCTCACTTCCAAAGAAACTATTGTATTCCCCAGCGTGTAATTTCCAAATATTAGAATCACGTATACAATACATATCTCCCTTCATATTAAAATATCCGTCAATCTTGGAATAGTCCATAAAGGATACAAACTGTTTCAACTTCTCTGAATACATTAGGGATTCCTTAGCATTTGAGTAATATAAGTCTCCCAGTCCAGTATCATACATTACAGTAAATCCTTTATAATCTTTAGGAGAATATTTAGTAAATATATCCTGATTATTTATCCAAGAAACCATACCAAGATTATCAGTCAAGTTGGTAACACTATTTTGATTTATCAAGTATATAGACTGGGTATTGCCATCCATAAAGTATATGCCATTAGGTGTTACTACAGTAGACCATTTATTTTGACATCCTACAGTCTGACTTAGATACCTTATTCCTTGCATCTGAGTACCATTACTAATTTCAACAGGTACTCCATCAGAGACTGGGAGTAAGGATCTATTATTATATAATAGCACTCCTACAGCTTTTTCTTGAAAACAGTAAACATTATCATCTAGAACCTTTAATGATTCAATAGACCCACTTCTACTATTTATATCATAGGAAGAAGATAATAATATATTAGTCCACTGGTCAATGTTACTGTTATTAATTTTAGGAGAGGACCATACTATTTCACTTGGAAATAAAGTATTACTAAGTAGTTCATCATCATAAGCCCTATAGGTAAAAAAGTCATTACCCTGATCATATACACTGTTTCTCTTATTAAAGTTGGTTGGCCTTATAGAGGTATTATCTTTTAAGCCTCTATTCTTACTATATATACCATCAAGATTAATCCTAGTTTCTACCATAAAGGAGAGTACCTCTACAAGTTGGTTGGTACTTTCTTCACTAAAGGGATATGTTTTTAGACAATCATATCTTTGAACATAAGTATCACCTTCACTCCATACAAGCTTTATTTTCGTATCTGACTCATTAAGAGTAACCTCATTACCTCCAACTACCCATGAATTATTTTGTATTGCTGAGTCTGAAGTCCCCCCAAACCTATTAACAGGCTCATGATATAACTCACCTAGGTATAGAAATCCCGAACACCTTCCCATATAAAACATGAGTTCAGTATTAGTACCTTCCAATACACTAATATTTAAACTATGTACCTTTGGAGTTGAAAAGAATCTGTTTTTGCCTGATGAGCCTTGAGAAATACTCACCATATTTATTGCCTCATTGCCCTTCTTTACTCTTGGAAGAATTTCAGCTTGATTCTCATCATAACCTAATCCAATTGCAAAGTGTGGAGTAGATTTATAACTTATTCTTGGATAATTAGTGAACTTTACTTTATCATGAAAGAAATATCCCATACCTAAGGGGCCATTGCACATTACATTCTGAAGGTCAGATGTAACTTCTTGAGGAACTGGCTGAGTTAATCCGGGTGCAATTTCTATATCAAAATATTCATTCTTCCTATATCCACATGTTAGATAATATCCTTCTACATTTCTTTCCTTTCTTTGTAGATAATAGTCATTATATTCATCACCAAAGTTTAAATAAGTATTACCCTTCCCTGAATAGGTTGGTGCTAATAGCATCGTATCTACATTACCATAATAGTTTAATTCTCCTATCTTCTCTAATTCAATATTTTCAGAATTGAACACTGCTACACCTTTAAGATTAAGCTTGGTATTCCATGCCTCATTAAGATAAGTATTAAAAGGAGAAAATCTGAGATTAGATATTATCTTTTTTGAGAGTACTGACCTATCATCACCCGTAGTAGAGAAAGAGCCTGCCCTTTGCCATGGGTATACTGTACATGCAGCTATATAAAAACTAGTAGCATCATCATTAGACTGTATTTTGTCTATAAAACTGGGTGAAGATGCTAAGGATCTCCATCCTAATGGACCTCTTTGGTCACTAGTTACTTCAACGAGACCAGGAAATGACATACCTGGATGATTAGTGTATGTGCCAGTAGGTTTAGACAATTCCAAGCTTATTTTGGACTGGTTTCCTTGTATTGGTATCATACCTATAATTCTAAACTTGACATTATCAAGATTTGTAGAAGCAATAGATTCATTAAATTCTAGTTCAGGAGAATTAAGTGTGACCACATTTTCATCTATACCAAAATGGTTTGACCTATTTTCAACATAGAGACTTAAAGCTTGTTCATTACTAATATCTGCGAAGGGTGAATCCTTCATAGTAAACATATTATAATCAGGAAGAAGTATTCCCTGAATCTCACTACATCTACTTCTTTGCTCAGGTATTGGATACCAATGCCTAAATTCAATCCAACTACCTTGGTTTATAGTTACTGCTCCAGACTTGGATGTATCAATTTGCTTAATACTACTACTAACTTCATCATAGTAGTCCATACCAGATGTGTACCATTGTGATATAGTGGATCTTTTTTTCTCTTTATCACTTAAGTCATTTACATTTTTCCATAGAGTATCTACATCATAATACCATAAATTTGCAGACTCGGAATGTTCTGGCACTATTTCTCCTATATCAACTGGAGCCATTGGTCTAAAGAACCATGATGCTTGTACATCAGGTGAGTGATTAGCCCTATCCTTTACATTAAATACAGTAGGGCATACTACTCCTTGTGCTATGCAATCTCTATCAGCTATAGTAGGAAAGACCACCACAGGCCTTGCAGATATAAATCCCTTATCTGTTAAGTCCTTCACAGTAGTAGGTAGCTCCATTATTATAGTATTCTTACATAAGCAATCTCTAGTCTCATTCTTACCATCATAAAGTATCGTAGAATATTTAGGAGGGTTTTTTATCTTATAGTCAGAAATGTATACTACTGGAGACCATATTCCATGTGAATTTTTAAATTGTACACCTAACCGATAAGTATCTAAGTACTTAAATCCCTTTATCTTTGATGAATCATATCTAAGCTGATTATTATAGCTATAATAAGAAGTGTGCTGCGATGAACTTTCTAATAATACATCAGTTTCAACATATTGCTCAATAAAAGGCAGGCTACTCTCCAAGTGCTTTGAAATGTCTTCCTTCAATGATTCTGATAGTTCTTTATCTAATGTACTAGCAGATAACTTTATATTCCCAAGAAATAAAACATTATTTTTCACAGCCATTGTATATGGATAAAATATCTCTCTATTCTTAAGGAGTATCTCCGTTGGATCTACAGATTCTCCTCTACCTGAATCTATTATTTCAAAAGATATAGAATCCCTATATACAGCTTCATGTATTATTTGCTTCCAAGTTTTTGTAACTATACTTTTGGTTACATTAGGTATTGGATACACTGGTTTTCCTTCCTTTCTTCCGTCATAAGCTCTATATCCATAATAACCTCCGTCAAATAAATACCAATTAGTGCCTTTATATTCTCTAACTCCAAATGGAGTTATGAAAGCATTAGAAGCTTCTTGTGGAAACTCGTTACAATCAAATCCTCTATTCCAATCATCTGTTGGAGGGTTTTCTCCATAGGATTCACTCGGTGGATATTTTATTACATTCCCAGATGAGATATATAGAAAGCCATAACTATTTCTAAAATCTTTTGATGAAGATTCAGTACCATTATTATATGGGGGAGGGACTATATAAGCTGCAAATCTTCTTTTGAAGTGTTCATTATTAGCTATAGGTTTCCATTTCCATTTAGTTATCTTTCCTATAATTGTATATTCCTGCCCTTTTCTACTATTCTCTTTATAGTATTGTATAGGACTACCATCCTTATATACTATAAAATTCTTTAATCTTTCACTTTTTACAGCTATGTATAAAGGTTCTGAGTTCCTATTTAAATAATCTCCTCTGTATGGACTTCCCCAATTTTTAAGAGGGTTACCTTCATCAAGTAGTATATCATAGTCTGGAGTTTGGACAGGGTCTTTAAATCCAGAACTTTTAACTATATATATACGAGGAGCTATTTGACCCTTCTTAAAAGATTCCCACTCTCCTGATGTATAGTCAGTAGATATTCTTACGTTCTTAGGGACTTCGAGCCTATTAGTCATTTTATTGTAACTATATACTACCTGACCTAATAGGGGGTCTAATGATGAATTATTATCATATACAAGGTCGGTAAAGGAAGACCCTGTATCTGGGTATGCCTCTTTAGCCCCCTCTGCTGTATATTGCTTATATACTTCTATTTCAAACTCTGATTCCAATTCATCATAATACCTTCTAGCAACTAACCATCCTCCTGCTGGGCCTGACCCTCCAATTTCAGTTGTACTAGGTGCCCTCTTCATTGATAGATGAACCCATTCTTGTTGGACAGATGTGTTAGGTTCAGTAGGTTCTAATTCAGCTTGGTCTGCTTCAGTTACCCATCCAGAAGTTTTATTCTCTTCTTTAGTAGTAAAAGAATCTGTTTCAAGTATTGCAAAATACTGCTCAAGTAGGTATTTATGTTCAACCTGCACATCAGGTGCTACAGTATTTTGTTCATAAAAATCCCAATACCCCTCTGTTTCTGCATAAGCTATGGTTTGAAGGTCATTCATGCTTCTATACTTAAGGGTAGGAGTAGAAATGCTTGCATCACGTGTAAGTAACTCTACTGTCATAGATTCTGGATTTACATCATCCCAAATATAGAAACTGTGATGCTCAGTAAGTATAATATCATCTTCTCTGCTTTCAGGGTAAGTATTTTCCTCCCATCTTTCTGATACTAATATTTTATTTTTCTTTATAGGAAACTCATTAACTAATTTAGTTATTGGTTCACTATCCAATGATGTTCTAAATATGGAATATACCCTTACATAATTAAAGGAGGTATCTAGGTCTACTCCTTTAATTACAAAACTATTTGAAGTAGACTCTTCAGGACTTCCTGCTCTATTACCCTTATAGGTGTAATACAAGGGGGACACATAAGCTATATTGGACTCTTGGCCAAATTTATCAATGTACGTAACTACATACTGTATAACCCCAGAATCAAATTGTCCTCCATTTGGATTATTAGTTACTGTAAATGTCCCAGTATTATTTATACTAGGTATAATATCAAACATACTGGAATTTTTACCATTATGCTCTTCAAGAATATTAATAAATCTTAGTTGATTTATTCCATCTACCCAATATACCTTTATTATCTGCTCTCCTTCAACATGCCCAATACACTCTATTGGATTACTAATCGAAAAGTTAAGATTTCCTCTATATAATATTGAGGCATTAAAGATATTATCTGAATATTCAAATTTGTAGATAGTATCCTCGCTGACTCCTTTTGTGAATATAACAAGGTATTTATCAATATAACAGCTGCCTAATATAGTTCCTTCTATGGATGTAATATTCTGCTCATTCCATGTAGCACCAGACCAATTAATGTCTACTTTCCCTGTACCTTTTTCATTTGATATGGTATATAAGGAATTATCTGAATCAATTCCTAATCTTATATTATGGGCATCGATAGCCATATCAGGCTTAAAAATACTTACAGCAGCATCTTTTGTCATTCCTCTTATTATGTGTGAATCTATCTTCTTCATATCATTGTAATCTTATTTTCTCCTTATCTCCTAAAGATTTAAATCCTGAATCAAACTCACTTACTTTTTGAATTAGGGCGCACCAACTATTCTTAATACTTTCCATTTCTGATATAGAAGGTATTGTAAATTCTGACTGTAATTGGCCTGCTAACCAAGCATATTGTTGCTGAGTATTCTGCAATACAGCAGGTGTAATCTTGCCTATATCAAATAGGATAGTAAACTCTTCCTTTTTAATATAAGCTTCAAGAGCCTTTAAGAACACAGGGTTATCAATAAGTAAAGGAAACCCATCCTTATCTATTGGAATCGCCTTATATGATACTAGCACATCTCCTGTCTTGAAGGACACATATAACACTTGTCCTTGTGTTTTGAAGGATAATTCTTGGGGTAATCTATACCCTGTAACCCTATCATGATGCTCTCTTGGCATAAAAGTATCTGTCATACTTCTAAGACAGATGCCAGTTTCACATTCCTTAATTTGATTAATAGATATTAAATCGCAAGGAAGCCTAGCCCTGAAGTTCTCTATATGTATGGACTCTTCTTTATCTTGGTATAACTTAGGCATACCAAAAATACCTATGAATGTTATTGTGTAGGATACTACTTGCTCTAGAGTCAAATCTTGGAGTAATGGATGCTTTTTTAATTCATCAAGTATCCTCCTAATATTTATATATTGATAATCATTAATCATTTCTATTCAATTTAAAAGCGTCTAACTTTCCTTCTTTTATTCTCTGTTTTAACCTCTTCTTCAGCTCTCTATTGACGTTAAATTCATAGAAGACCTGATTATTATAATCTGCTAGTTGTTTATTGTAGTAGACTTTAAAGATTTCTTTTTCCTCCACTTTAACCAGTGTTTTTTCCTTATAGGCTTCCTCATCTTCATACCATAATTTAAGAGTTTTATCCCAATCTATAGGTAGATTGGTTTTAACTTTCTTACCATCAAAACTAATTCTTGCATCGTATTTTCTTAGCTCTATTCTGCCCATTCTATGTGGTAACTTAATATCATTACCATGAAGGAAACTATCAGCTAAATAATCATTGACTTTCCTTATAATACTATAGAACTCATGTTCTGTAAGACATCTTCCTATATTAAGCCAATTATTCTTTCTTATCCACTTATAAGATGAGTAAACCCCAATTGAGTTAGTAACTTTATGTTTTCTTGAACTACTCAGATGCTGAACTTTAGACTTAAATTCCTCATAAGTCATGCTTCACCTCCCAATCTTAAATTATCTTCTTGCCTTGATAAGGCACTATATCCATTATTTAGTTGTTACTTCTGATGAATCATCTTTGGCATTATTTTCCTCATCCTTCTTAACATACTTAGCACCTAGTAACTCCTTTACTACTAATTCCACTAGTAGTGGCACAAGACTTCCTTCAATTGGAAATGTCCTATCTAATATATCACACTCACTATCATCACACGCTAGTTCAGAGGCTTTATTAGAATCCTCAAATATTGCAGTTACCTTTACTTTTTCAAGATAAAGAAATTGAGGATTCGCAGAAATCAGATATAAATGATTATCTGGAGCTAAAGAGCAATATATTATATTCTGTAAATACTTGTTATACCCTACATACTTCATTCTATCTCTTCCTATGAAAGTTATAGTGTCTTGATAAAAATTTACTGGAAAAACCCTAGTATTACTGATATTTAATATATTAGGCAGCTCATCCTTACTCACAAGGTACTCCTTATTACAAGAATCATAAGGGAAAGATGAGGGTTTCAAATCCAAGCATATAGTTTGATAATTACTCTCTGATATATGCTTTCTAACATCAGAGTATTTTTGCCTTATAAGAAATACTCTATAATTATTTAACAGGGATATAACATGATTCTCATTAAAAGTAGAATCATCAGATATATTCTTTGTCTCATCTAAGCATAAATAAACTAATTCTCTATAAGTCATAGTTATATATATTCATTAATGATAAAAAAAAACTATTGCAAATATAATCATTAATAATTAATATTGCAATAGTTTTAGCTGATTTATTTAAATAAACAAATATATAACTTATATGGAATATATTCTAGGTTCATCTTGTTGTGTAAACCTAATTATATCATCTTCAGTTATTCTCAAGTACTCTAAATCTCCATTAACACCTACTGGAGAATCTTTGGCTTTAGGATAAGGTATTATGCAAGTAGTACCGTATATACAATAGAGGGCATTATTTATAGAATTATAGTCGCTATCACTTACATAATGTGATAGTGGTCCACTAGTAATTTCCTCTATCATAGATAGGAATAATAACTTATTCACATCATTATAACATATATACCCAGTACTTACCAAAGTGTTAAAGTACGTAGCTAATGATTTTTCTAATATATTATCTATTCTATCCATAGTGAGCACTCACATTTGTTTCCCTTAGATTCATTGGTAATTATCCCATATCTAAGAAATTTATTCCAATACTTTATTGCTAAAATATAATTTCCTGTCTTTAAGGATGTGGTAAAAGCTTTTATTTGGAGGTATTTATTTATAAGATCCTTTGGAACACTACAAGTTTTATCAATCTGTCTAATATAATACATTAATGATTCATATAGACTACGTGTATTCATGGTAACTCCCAAGTCATAATATCTATCATATCCACATGGAGTATCAGGCTCTACTGTGCCTTTAATAGTTACATATACAAAAAATAGGTCTTTATTAAAATCTATTAATGTATTAAAATCAGTTTTGCTTATAATTAATGTCACTTCTTTAGAATTACCCTCTACTTCTTTCATGTATACATTATTTGATGAGGGGCCGGATACAGTAAATGTATCTTGAGTATCTATAATTATAGAATCAATATAAACATTTTTATAAAATGAATATGGCTCTACAGAAACCCTGACTGTTAATTGCCTGCAATCATCAGAAACCTTTAACGTACTAAATTTTATCATACCATATAAATTAAAAAAAAAAGGAGGCTCTGGCCTCCTTTAATATTCTTTTCCTTATCTCTTATTAAGAAAATGTTGCAATGTTAAGACCAGTAGCAGTATTGAAATCAGTAATTAAGCTATTAATATCATCTTTGACTGCACTAACAATAGTGATTGTCTTTTCTGACTTCTGTACTGCTTCATTGCTTCCTACATAAGCATAGTGTATATCAAGTGTATAATAAGTCTTACTTGGATCTACAAGATAAGTAGTGATAATATTATTAGGGAATCCAATTCCTCTATAAATATCTCCCCTCTCACCCATACAGAAATACTCAAGGTCAGCAATATTCTTACCATTACCAACAGTACCATTCACTCCTTCAACAACTGTACCCCAAGTCCTATCATCTCCATCAACAAATATTGTAGTTGGTTGTACAGTAAAATACACTGGAGTTTGTGCTATTATTCCAAGCCTCCAAGGCTGTTCTACTTCAGTAATTCTAATTCCATCTATATCATCTACTAAAATATCAGTAGCATAGTATGGATTAGTTTCATCACTTTTACCGTTATCCTTAGTAGACGGAGTTACTTCCATATACCCTGAAGTAAAATTACCTTTATTTGCACCCTTAGCTGCACTATGTACTTCAATCTTAACTAATGGTGTAACTTCTCTACTAAAGTTCCTAGAGATTGATAGTGCAAGGGTTTTATAGAACTCATCAGCATTCATTCCTGCATAGGCATGCACCATGCCATACTTGAAGTATTGGTCTTCATCAGACATGCCGACATATTGTCTAAAAGCAATTCTAAGGATGTAATCTTGGCCTGCAACAGGGGCACCTCCATTGACACTAGAATCTAGGGTTACTGTTACTGACTTTAAATTTCTCTCCATAGCCTTTGGGTCAGTAGGCTTAGCATATAAGATATTTTTTACGTCAATAATGTCACTTCTCATTAAGTTATCAGCACCCTTATATTCAAAGTATAGATGGCTCTTTTTATTATCACTTATCAATGCAATAGAGCCAGCACCATCTGATGCAAGCACATGAGAAGATTTAACTTCTTTTGCTACATAAAGTTGTCTTACTTGATTTGTTGAGAAAACACTCATAATTATAATTATTTAGTTTAACAATATTCTTAGATAAATCCTATATAAGATTTTTCTATTAGTTTATTTCATATTATTTGTAATTAATCCTTTAATAGTTGCAGCTATCTTAACTGACCTATCAAGTATTTTTCTATGTAATGCAGGGTGTAGACTGCAATCCATTCTTTTATTTTCTCCATCTATTTTTAATCCAAATGGTAAATCTACCAATATAATTGGTTTAGGTCTAGATAGATACCTAACTAGATAACTTCCTATGTTATATTTTGATATTAGTTCTACTATTCTATTATCAGAATCTAATCTTATTACTCTTCTAGACCCTGGACCTCTAAAAGGATTATTATAAACATTATAATAGTCATCCAAAGGAGTAGGCACTACAAGCACATGCCTATCATTCTTACACCCTAATCTTTCATCTTCAAGCTTCACTGATTCAAAAACTATAAACCATAAATCCTCAGGTAACTTGAAGAATACAGACTTATCTGATAGTCCAGTAATATCCTCTTCCTTCTTAGTAGTAGTATAGGTCTTTACTAAGTTACTAAGATACCTTCTAATCTCTTCAGTCCCTTCAAATGAATCTTCAAACTGGTTCTTACCATTGTATAGCTCTAATAATATTTCTTCTTGAGCATGTGATAAGAATATTGATTTCTCATATTCATCAATATTAATAGAATATTCATTAGAATAACTATTTAGTAAGGTGTCAAACTCATTAGAAAATTCTTCAGTAGTCATTACTCACTTCTTTTACCTAATTCAACAGTACTATTCAAATCTCCTATATAAGCTGACTTAGCTAATTCTACTGCTCTCTGTAGTATTTCAGGATGTAGTTCACTATTTAGCTCACTAGTACTAGCTATAGATTCTCCATCTATAGTAAGACCTACTAGGTCAGTAAGAATTATAGGTTTAGGTTTTCTTAAGTATGTTACATAATATATTACCCCTACATCTTCCTGAGTCTCTATTTCTCCTCCATCAGGAATTAAATAAGGTTTATCCTCATCATGCAAGATGAATCTAAATCCATTCCCATTAGAGTCTACTAGAGAATCATCACTTTCCTCTTCATTAAAAGTCTCCAAGATTCTCCAAGCTTGCCTCTTTAATGGCCTTCCATAAGGCTTACTTAGTATTCTTTGAAGTTCAACTAGTTTAATAGGAATTACCTGATAAAATTTATCACTGAGACCATCTTTTACATTCCTTACAAGAATTCTTTCTGAGACTACAAGTAAAATACTTTTAATAAATGATGTATCACCAAATATAAGAGCTTCAGGAGCAGTTCCATACAAATTACCAGTAAAAGTTAATCCTTCTGTAATACTATTATCATAGTAATCTGATGGTACTCTAAGTGGACAAGCTCTATTGACTATAAGAGTAGAAAAATCTATTTGTCTCTTTTTTGAATCATCAAATCCTTCCTGATACTTATTTCCCCCTTGTGTTGAAGTAAAATAGTTCTTAATTAATTCATTTTGAGCTTTAGTCAAAAATACTGACTTTTCATATTCATCAAGACCAGGAGCTTGATTACTCATTATATTATTATATAATACATCAAATTCATTGGAAAACTCTTTAATATCCATATCTTCTTCTTTATTACTTCAACTAAACTCTCAAATGTTTTCTTACTTATTTTAATTTTGCTTGAAGATAAAATAAGACTTCTTGATGCTTTGGAGAATTTAAGTATTTAGCTGCTATATTTAATGTAGGCTCCTCATTAGTCTCACAAAGTGGAGTATTATCTTTTCTCAAGTATAGATAATTACCTCTATTAGAAATCAGATTAGCCTCTATAGCTTTCTTGATAAGAACCTTTGTAGAAAGCATTGGGTCAGTAATAACCTTCAAGAATATCTTGCTGTCAGCCTGTATCAAGTTATTAATCTTAGTCTGTAAGAATTCAAGTTTAGCAGTCTGTGATGTAGGTCTACCATCAATAGTCTCAACAATAACTCTTAATGTATCAACATCATTCTCAATCTTACCAAACTCCTTATAGCATATCATTGTATTGCTCATGTTATTCTTAGCGACCTTAGTCTCTTCACCCTCAGAAATAATAACAAACTGATAAGTAGCCTTAGGAGTATCTTGCAATGCCTGCAATGAAGGGGCAATATAATCCTTATTAGCTAATAGTATCTTATATCTGATATAATCCTCTGGGTCAGATAGATTGAAATAGTTATCCTGCTTTGTCAATCTTACCTTGTTGATACCATTCTCATTAGAATCATCCCAGAAGTTATCCACCTTCTTGTAGATACTTAGTGCATTGTATTCAAGACCCATTATTTCCTCAAGAAATGCCTTTTCCTTGTCTGTAAGGACATTGACAAACATACCTGAAGATAATCTTGGTACTACAAATGTTCTAACTGCACCTTCTGCCATACCTCCTGATAATACATGCTTAGGGTTATTACCCCACATACCTGTCAGCTTAGGTACATGTCTTACAATAATTCTCTCATTTCTCAGACAACTAACTAAGGCATCATCAGATACCTCTACTTTCTTTTGTGTCTTCTTAGGGCTTTCTACAGTAGCCTCTTCTTTTGGTACTTCCTGAAGTGGAGTCTCTGTATTGTCTATATCAAAGTCAGGTACAGTATAATCCACCTTCTCTTCCATTTTCTTTTCTGCCATATCTTCTCCTTAATTTATTAAAATAAAATAAGGGGAGTAGGAGCTTATCCTACTCCCCTTTTATCATTAGCCCTGTAGAATTGCAGGGATTAGTGACATAGTTCTTGTTGGGTCAAGAACACAGATACCAAGAGCAGCCATTCTGTGAATTACAGCAGAATCCTCATCAAATGACATGTAAGGATTACCCTTTTGACCTGTGAATGGGTTTCTTAGACCCCATTGATAACCTCTGTACTCATTGTCACCCTTAATCTTACACTTAAAGATATTAGGTTGGTCCATAGTACCAATGTACATAATATCATATCTGTAAGAGAATGCAACACCTCCATTTGGATGGAGTATCTTGTTTCTTACTGGGTCATCATAGAATGGGTCTACATCAATCTTAACTCTGACACCATTAGGAGCCTTATACTCAACAAATTGGAAACCAGCACTCAATGAGTTTTGGTGCAACTTAGATTGAGTCTTTTGAATAACACCAATAGAGCTATTGTCAAGAACAAATTGTGTCCAACCTGATACTGTCTTTAGTACTTCCTTGTGGAATTGAATAGCACCTCTCTCACCAGTCTTAATCAAGAAGTATCTGTCTCCAAAGTCTAACTTAGAAGCAGAAAGCTCATATAGAGCATCTTCAAGAAGCTTCAAGCTGAATGTGTTGTAATACATAGTATTAGCAACTTCCATCTGCTCAAACAGACCAGCACCTGTCTTAATAACATTACCAGACTTACCAAAGTTCATGTACTCACCATTGGCATTTCTGTTGCTTCTACCAAATGCAAGTGCATTGTTCTTGTACTCAGAGAATTGCTGTTCTACTTCCCAATCTACATTGTGCATCCACATTGTAGCAACTGACTTAGTATATCTACCCTCAGTTTCCTTAACAATAGGAATACCTACAGCCAACTTCTTGTTCAACATAGAACCTGGAACCTTGTGTTGGATTCTTACTACAGACCACTCATTTCTCATAGAAACAGGGCTTGTAAATCTTACATCACCAACCTTTCTTGAAAGTTCCTTCTCAACAAATGCAGCTTCAACTGAGAATCTTTCACCTGCAAGTAATCTTTCAGCAGGGACACCTGCTGTGTTACCACCAGCAAGCTCTACCTTATATACTGCATTAGTACCCTCCATTCTTGGGTCTCCAAGTATTCTGAACTGATAGATTTCATTCAGATTACCTACAATGTATTCACCATCAGCAAACCAATCCTCAGGGAATACCAAATAGAAGGGAGCAGTACCTACCCCAACCATACCACTGGCATCTGTAATAACAGTACCATTTTCATCTCTTGCCTCTACAAGAGGAATGTTTCTCCTTGAAGAACCAATAACATCCCAGTAGTATTCATTGTCATCCTCAAACTCTCTTGTTGGGAATTGATTTAGGAATGTGTCAAGTGTCTTTCCTCTGTAAAAAGCTAACAGTTGCACCATTAGGTTTGTAGCCTTCTGTGGGGCTAACTGAAAGATGGAGCCAAGATGGTTTTCTTTTGTTAGGCCCTTCCAGTGTTGGAAGCCTACCATTTGAAACTTACCTAGTTTTCCAGCCATAAAATTTTATTTAAATAATTAAAGTTGTAATTTCTCTATTTAGATTGTTCTAAATATTCTTCATATAAATCTTGAATACCTAATTGTTCATATGTCTTTTGAACGAATTTAGTATTGAAGTCAGTAATTATATCCACATCATACTGTGAAGGGCAGCAGAATACTACTAATGCTTCTTTCTTGCTTTCTATAAAATTTCTTATGTTCTCAACAGAACATTTCGTCCAACTTATCCTACCATCTGGAATCCTATAAAATATTATAGGAATTTGCATACAGCCTCCAAAGTGAGTTACACATCCTGAATTATCAGCATTCCATTGCATCCTACTATAAGTCAAGGTTTCAAATATCAACTTAGAACTAAGTTTTCTAATAGAAATAGCAGGAATTTCAACTTGGTCTAATTCTATTGACTCAACACATGGAATTACCTCTATCTCAACTTTAACATTTGAATTTGTATAACATAGCCATATCCCCGGAGTTACAATAGTGCCACTATTAGCGGCCCAAACACCCCAATTAGGATAATTGGCAATGTTATTATTAAATCTAGTATGTATTAACGCACTGAAGTTTATATCTGAACCCTTAAGTTGTTTCAAAGTACTTGTCCTTGTAACTTGTATGAATTTAATTTCTTGCGGATTAAATGTTATCCTATAAGGTAAACTAGGATTAACAGTATCTTCAAAACATTCAATCATAGACCCTAGTTTAGGACTAGGGTATACTATATTTTTTTTTTCATTCCTATTGGGAAGATTACTAGTATCTCCTTCCCATACTATGACTCTTTTAGGTTTTCCCATATCAAATATCTATTTTCCAATCTTTTCCTATAAAAGACTCAGGGTCTTCGTCAACTCCACTAACAAACTTCAGATTACCATCTGAGGTTCTTGCTGTGTTGTTGAGAGTATGTTCCAACTCTCTAAGACCTTTCTTTACTTCTTTCTTTACTTTACCTTTCACCAAACCATCAAGGTTCTTAAAGCCATTAGTTAGTGTGAAAAGTAACCCAATGTTCTTTAGGAAGTCTGTTCTGTTCTCCATCTCATACTTTTGGATAGCAGTAAAGTACTCTCCTGTCTCTGGGTCTTTATACACAGGCTTAGCTATGTTATCATAAATCTTCTGTCTTGTTGATTTATCTATTGATAAATCCCCAAACACATCCTTGTCATTAAGGATTGATGATTTAAGCTTTTCAGCCTGTTCCTTTCTTTCTTTCTCTTCCTGTTCTGCTTCTGACTTAGCTTCATTGACAAGTTCATCATATTTATCCTTGAAGAAGTCAATATTACTATTCAAGGCCTCTTTTGCATCATCAATATCAGTACCTGCATTAAAAGACTTTTGTACTTCCCTTGCAGCCCTTTCCTTACTATAACCTCTATTGATGAAGTCTTGATAAATCAAATCTTTCCTAAGTTTCTCTCCCTTATCACTTTCATCAGAGATATTATTTTCCTCAATGGAATTGAGGAAATTTATAGCGCTCTCATATTTCCTAATCTCTGTAGGTTCAACTCCAACATTCAGGGCTTCATCAATTCTTTTCTGCCTTTCATCAAGACCTGCCTTTATCCGTTGGTCAATTAAATCTCTAAAGTCCTCGGGGTCTTTAATCTTAGACAAACCCTCATCATCAAGGTCTGGGAAGATACCTTCCTCTTTCAAGGCTTTGGCAATGGAAGAGTAGAAGTTTTTGGGAGAAGTGCCATCCCCTTTAGGAATGGTATCTTCCTTTTCCTCTGTATTTTCTTTTCCACTACCTACGCTCTCTGGTGTATTAGTAAATAAGTTATCTACATCAACAACCTCAGTAGCTTCTTTTTTATCCTTATCTAGTTCCTCCTCTCTCTCAGGAGGCTCCCCATTTGCAGGTGGGGTTTCCTGTGTATCCTCATCTTCTACAAACAGATTCTCAATTTCCTCTGCCCCTAAGATGTTATCTAAACTAAGTTCTTCTTCCATACTCTTCTACCTTTTTACTTTTTAATATAGTACAAAGTTAGGTAAAGATATATAGCTGTACAACAGAATAATTAAAATACTTACTATTAAACTATAAAATTACTTTGATTATTATGAAAAAAAAAAGATGGGATACTAATCCCATCCTACCACATTAATATTCTCTTAAGTACTCTACCACCTTGTTCTCAGCCTTACAGTCTGCATCTTTAAACCAAAATATAATGGCAGATTCAATGATTCTTTGTTCTATGCCATCACCAAACCAACTCTCAAATAGTTCTGCATAATCATGATATTGAGAGTTAATAGCTACATATACATCATTAGCTGAGATAGATGTAGGAAGTATCCCCCTATATCTTTCACATATTTCCTTAGCTTTAGATATATCAAACTTCTCTCCGCTATGCTTTCTACCATTTTCAATATGGTACATCTCAGATACAAGATGCCTAGCCTCAGACTCATTAAAGTGTCCTTCATTATCCATAGAATCTCTCATATATCTGCGCATTCTACCCATATTACTATCTTTCATGTTGGCATTACCAAATCTATCAAAGTATTTTTCACCTCTCTTATTTCTATTTCTTCCTTTACAACTACATTTCTTTGCCATGGTTATAAGATTTTAATAGTTATTTTCTCACCTTTATCATGTTTGTCTTTAAGAAGCTTATATAGCTCTTTGAAGGTTTCTCTACTGTTTATCACCTGACCCTTAACTTTATTAACACCTACTAATAGGCATCCTGCTGAGTCTTTGTCAGTATTACCAGCATGAATAAGTATGCCTTCAAATCCCTTTACATTAAGTAGTCTTGGTACTTTACCATTACATACTTGCTTGTAAAAACTATTAGTACAATACTTAGGAGAGATGACATCTAAGGTAATTTCATAAGTACCCTTTGGAATAGCTGTAATTGAGGGTTTCTTCAATTCCCTAATCTTAGCTATACTCATAGAATCATCCAATCCCCTATCAGCATCTTCAAGTACATTGCAAAACCACTTCCCATCAATAGTAAGATTACTTATGGTGTAGCTCTGCTTCTTCCATTTTCTGTCCACTATTAACTCCATGCTCATTAAAAAGGTTTAAGTTTCTCTTTCTCAGTTGGCAGGTAAGGTCAGTACATATGGAACTCATAAGATTGAACATCTGTTTTCTAAGTTCCCCCACTTCCTGCTCCAATTCTGCATTTCTTTTCAGTACCTCTTCCAATCTCTCTCTATTATCAGCAGAGAGCTTCTCATAAAAGTCTAATGATTCTTTCATGTTATTTATGAGGTTACTATCAACTTCACTATCATATTTCTTTCTTGCAAAGAACCATGATGTCCAACCACTGACTATTGTGGAAACAAGCCCTACACCTCCAGTGATTAATATTCCTAAGTCAACCATAATTATTTAATTATTTCAATAAATTTTTGTTGCTTATCACTAACATAAGGACTATTTTCTATAACAATAACCTCCACTACCCTATGCTTTTTCTGAAACCACCTAAAGAGAAAAAATTTCTTAGGAGGGTTTATAGTCTCTTTCCTACTATGAGTGACTATATATTTTTCACTAGTAAACTCAGGGTGAACTATTATTGTATTAGGAAATTCCATCCTAATACTTAACTTATACCATTTATCTCCTATAAGTGTATCTGTAGGAGGTAATAATTTGCTAAATATTGTATCTTTAAATATGATAGTATCTATCTTTCCTGTTGTAGACAATAAGTATTGCAAATGTTCTAGATTCTTATCTTTTATTTTTAGTTCCTTTCTGATTTTATTCATTTCCATGGTAATAGAGTCACTATAATACTCTAACTGGTCAATAGTTAACTTAAACATTCTGTTATACCTGTTTAAAGAACTATTCTCTATTTCAAAAGCTTTATTATTACTTATTGCTATAGATAGTTCACTGGATAATTCCTTATATTTATTGTAATAATAAATAGAACTAGAAGTTACTAATAGGATAAGTATTAATGCAATATTTGTTAACACTTTCTTCATATCTTATGTACTAGGCTTGAATAAACTAAGTTCATTATAGGATATGGTACCAATATAATTATATGTTTCTCTATCTCTATTTATATTGATAGGTAGACTATCTAAGTTTTGACCAACTGAATAATCTCCATTAGACTTTCCATCATCAACTAATGGTACCATCATGCACCATACACAATTTTTTGTAAATCCATTAGAATCAGATATAGATGCAGTCTTAGTATAGTTTGCTCCATTGAATAATGAGGAATAATCAGAGGTGTTTCTCATTCTAGCCTTTACCAACCTATATATGTTGTTACCTGACATAAGATTAGTAATGTTCCTGCCCTGATATTGAACAAGAGTATTAGAGTCATTATATAATACAACATACATCTTACTTACAGTGGTATTAGGCATTACAGTTACCTCCACATTAGAGAATTGGAGATAGGGGACACCATGGCTAGAATCTGTTCCACCATCACTAGGCGTATAGTAAGAATCTGATGTATATATCCCGCCATCACTAGAGACTATACATAATACTGCTTTTGTTTGGGCTAATTGTTGAGACTTATCAAGATAGGTAAATCCAGAAGGAGTACCAGATTCAAGGGCAAAAGCTATCTTGAAAGAAGGTACTCTAACCTTATACTTAGTTATCACTATAGCAGGTTTTATATGCAGTTCTGATACAAACTCTTTGTTCTTATAACTAGTCAGTTGATTAATATCAAATATTCCAGAGTGGCCTGCTAGCCACGCAGATGTACAAAATAGCTTTGAGGCAGAAGATAGGGAAGCCCCTACCTTTTTCACTGCCTGTATTTGTGTCATAAACTCCCTTCCCATAATTATAACTTAGTCTTAAGTTTTGCAATCTCAGTCTCACAGTATTCTAGTTTTTTTAGCAACTCCTGTATAGCTTTGATAGCTAATACCCCAAATCTATCATATTCTACCCACTTGGTCTTATATTTATCGCCTCTACTATGAACCATAGTAGCGAATATGCCTCCTAGTTCGAGTAACTGGTCAGCTTTAACACCAAAGGTATTCCTTATTCTCTCTTCATCAGGATGTTCCCAAATATATTGGATTATATCGAGTTTAGCTATACTTTCAGATATACTTGTTACAGGCTCTACTTCCTTCTTAAATCTCATGTCAGACCCAGAATTACCTGCTCCTGCCTTAAAGTCCTGATATACTGACCATACATTTGATTTATCAACTAGAGCAATTTGATTTAATGTTACTGCTGAATTACTTAGAGTTCCATCATCTAGAAACATTGCTAACTCATCTGCCTTACTAGATGGAGAACCATTTCTAATTGCTAAATTATATAGAGAACTATTTTCATGAACAAATACACCACCATTGGTCCAATCTGCTCTAATTTCATCAAAATCTGATTTATCTGATGCAGACATAAGTCCAGAACTAGATGCTGTTGCTGCTGAATAGGTAGTATTCTTATAATAAGGCACTCCCCCAATAATGGGGCAAGCTATATATCCTGAAGCATTGGTTATTGAACTACCATTCTTTATTAATCCAGTTGAGCCATTAGCTCCTACCAAACTATAAGTAGTATTAGGAGGAGTGGCCCAAGTACCATCACCTCTCATATATTGAGAGGTATTTCCACTTAGTTGTTTTAACAATCCATTAGCACTGGTAGTAGCAAGTCCATAAGTAGTGTTATTATCTGTCCAAGGGACATTGACATACATTTGTCCAGAAGAATTTAACTCAACAGGATAATTTTTACCACTTTCAGGATAACCTATTTTTACTAACCCTAATGTAGAGGATGTAGCCTGACTATAAGTTGGGAATGTTCCAACAGTAGGAGCATAAATATCAGTATTAGTACCATTAATAGTAATTGTACCTATCTTTGTCCCAGATGATAAAGCCCTAGAAAAAGACACTGCATCTGCACTGGATGTAATTCCATCTAGTTTAGATTTATCACTTGTAGACATAAGACCACTCACTTCTGTAGTAGCGTTACTATAAGTAGTATTTGTCCAAGGAACATTTACAAATGCCTTCCCATTAGAATCCAATTCTAATTTGTAATTTTTACCACTGTTAGTATATCCAAGCATAACACCACCTAATGCAGAAGTAGTAGCTTTAGGTATAGATGTTAATCCTTCTGCGCCCAACTTTTCCCAAGGTGTCCATAAAGAGCTAGACTCAACATATCTTCTACTATATATTTTATTCCCACTATATAAAATCTGATAATGCATTTCATTCGGAAGATAACTAAAAGCTTGCAAAATAAAAGCATCTACACCCCCGGGCTTATTGGATATTTTATTACCACTCTTACCTACATAAACTCCTGCATTAGAAATTCCTTTATATGTATCTAAACTTTTTGCATCATCAAGAATTACAGGAGCTGTAATAAGCCTATTTAAATCATATATTCTTCCATTAAAGATAATAGAATTAGGATCATCAGTTGGGAAGTACATAACATTAGGTAATTCTCCTGAGGAATTACCTAATGCAGTTGCTCTATTCACTGATGTACTAACTCTAAGTTCCTTTCCTTTAGCACTCATATTACTCAATTATTATGCCTGTCTTAACTTTATCAATTAAACTTTTAAGCTGTTTACCCTGATTAGCTGATAAGGGGTATAGAGAAGTTGAATCTAAGCTATCCACTACCCTAGATAGTGGAACTAATTCAGTATTAATTAGTATCGAATATCCTTCCCACTTTGTACCACCATTAGATGCAGGGTTAATAACATGCAGTTTAGTACAAGTCCCACTGTCTGGTAGATTAGTAGCAAATATCCTCTGTACATAATAAGAATGTGCTCCAGATCTCTTAGAGACTATTATTATATTTGAAGAGCTAGTATTAGTTTCACTACTTTGTAATAATCTAAAAGGCCTGCCTGCTTTAAAGGCAGCCTCAAAATCCTTAAGTGTACCTAGGAAAGCATCCATATCAGTCCTACCTCCATCATTAGATGCCTTTTCAGGAAAATCTGTTATATAGTAAGGCATTATACTGTCTTCGTATAATTTAACTGTGGAGCCATTAAGGAATCCTGAGCTGTTATACTTAATAACACACTGTATATAATATACTCCTGAATAAGCGTCCTTTTCAGCAGTTCCACTAGTTCTAAGAGTTAGTGCTCCTTCAAATATGGCACATGTTACATTATCTAATGTTCTCCTGCTACATATAATATCTCCAGAGTACATAGTATCTACCCATATAGCCTTACTAGACTCTATTCCTTTCTTGAAGTTATCAAATGACCCAAATACTTCTTCCAATGAAGAAGGGATGCTATTAGCTAATCTAGGAAGGCCATTAATGTAGTAGTGATAGTTAGTGGGTAATGGAGTTTTGTCTATCTGAATAAAATTACTTCCATTCCATCTATAAGAATAATCCCCAAGTATATAAATGTGTCCTGTAATAGGGGAGTTTGTTGTAGTATCTTTTACTACAAGAAGAGCATCTCTATTAGATGGATTTAAATCATTTTCTATTTTCCAATTATTATAGTAGCTCCCGCTGCTGCTCTTAGCTACTATCTTTTTCATATCAGTCAACCAAACTAATGTGAAATCACTAGTAATACTTTGTTGTTGTATGGTCTTAGTTCCCTTCTCACTTAAAGGGATATAAACTGGACCCACAGTAGCCCTCACATCTTCTTCAAAATCTTCTTCTCTATCATTAAGATATTGAGTACTATATACTGTGGAAGTACTTGAATCATAACTACTCTTTACACCATTTTTAGCGAACTTCTCAGTTTGTAACTTATAACCTTGAGCAGCTGATAATGGCTTATTCGTATCTTGGGATGTCACAGCATTAACTATATCTGATTTAGGTATATAAGCAGATAAGTTTACTGTACCACCAATAGGGTCCCAATTACCTTCATCATGGTCAGATGGACTTGTTGCTGTAACACATACAATATTAGTACTTGCAGGAAATGGCTTACCATTTAAAGTAAAGGCATTAATTACATTCCAAACGTCACCAACTTTTGCATCTGTCAAAGCTAAAACCTCTGAAATATTTGTCTTACTACCTTTTACTCTATAGACAGAGCCTAACGCAGAAATCTTATCATTAAGTGCTTTTCCTTGCGCAGCTGAAAGAGCATTTGCAGTATTATTACTATTTAAGCTATTTTCAACCACTGGAATAGGATATTCTTTAGAAGTTACTGTACATGAACTATATTGACCAGTACCACTAAATTTCAATTCTACTATCTTTGTATATACGGTAGGCTCACCTAATAGATATAGGACATTGAATATTATATGATTAGGCTCAACAAGTGAAGGGTAAATAATATTATTACCACTATCTACTATAGTGGCACCTGATTTAAAGGCATTATACAGCTCTATGCCTGAAACTCCTAGTGCTTCATTTATAACTTGATCTTCTGTAGTAACACCTTCAGGTAAGCTATTAGTATTAATGACAATAATATTAGAGGATAATTTAGTATTTAAAGAACTAATTTTATCATTTAATGCCTTTCCCTGCACGGCAGACAAAGCCTTAGTAGTATCATCAGTAGTGGTAAGGTTATTAACCACAAATGACTTTGGAAGCTTCTCGTCATTAAGCTTTTTACCCATATTGGCTGAAAGTGGACAGTCACTCAATGAAGCACCAAGCTCATTAACTACATCACTTCTAAACACTATATTACTCCTTATGGGGTCTTGTGTTATATTAAAAGCACCATTGTAATGACGTATTTTTATATAGGCTGTGTTAGATGCGTCAGAGAATGCTCTGATATGTAAATAATCCCCCTCCGAGGAACCTGTATTTTCTACTCTAATCATCACATGTTGCAATGCCTTGTTATTGATGTTTAAAAACAGGATTCCTCTGTCAACCATCTGGGAAATATCATTATAAGTATTCCCACCAAGTGCTGCTTTGATTTCTTCGTTGCTTGAACTCGTAGAAAGGCCAAATAAATTCTTGAAAACTACAGCTCCATAATTTTTCTTGTTAAACCAAATACTGTTTTCATCAGTACTGAAAGACATTAAATTAGGTGTAGCACTTTGTGCTGCTTTACCCTGTGCGGAAGTCTTTGTTACTGCTACTCTTAGTGAATCACCAACAGGAGCTGCTTTTTCCTGAACATCAGTAATGCTTAAATCATCATAAAGGTTTGAAATCTTCATTTTTTTTTTTTTTTTATTATTCAATAATTACTAAGCCTCCTACTGAGGATAAAACCTTTCCAATAGAAGCCTTTTTATTAACGCCATCCTGAACTATAGCAATTATATCATCAGAGGATATTTTATCTGTTTCCTCCATATCAGTATCTTTTATTCCTAGTTCAGATAATCTTTTTGAAATTTCATAAATTTGCTCTTTTGTGAACATACTAATTTATAATTAAACCAACAGCTCTAAGCTGAGATAATAAACTATTAACAGTCCCAACTAATACATCTACTGTGTCTTGAGTAGTACTACCATTTACAACATCAGCTATATTAGTCATTGCTTTTACACCTCCTATGCTAGATTTTGTAGCAGCAGGAACAGTATATTTAGAAATAGCAGATGTTATAGTTTTGCTAGAAACATTATAAGTCAGTATCTGAAAAGAATTATCCTTTTTACTACTAATAAAGTAAATCATTGACTCTGTAGAGTCAACACTTCTAGTATATGTAACAGGACCAGTTACTCCATTTACTATAATTTCTCCACAATTCAATATATGGGAAGCCATAACATCTTCTAACGGTTTTCCTATATCATTTGAGTCAAGTTGGATAGTGTAAGGTTCATTAGGCTTTATATAGTCTTCATCTTTGATGATAGACCCATCATCTTTTATACTATAAAATACCTCGTTCCCATAAGCAGTAGTTACGTGAGCAAATCCTCCAATCTTAGTTTGGAACGTTCCAACACCATAGCCATAATCAAGATGGGTAAAGAAATGTCCTTGAACCAAATTATTTAAATTATGCTCTTTTATTTCATTAGAATCTCCTATTTCTAGTTCAACTATAGCATTTGAATAGTTAACAAATACTGATGTCAGTGTTATGACTCCTTCAGATACTATAGCTCCTAAATTACCAAATTCATGATTTTTAGTATGAATGTTGCCAGTAATATATTGGCTAGTACCATTACTCTGCATTACTTTATTAAAATAGTGTGAATACTTACCTGATTCAAGTATGAGCACATTAGCATAAGGAGAAATCTTATTATTCTTTATTATAACTTGCTCTCCATTTAAGACCTTATTAAGGTCCCCTTCACTTATAGTTATTTTCAATATATCAGAGTTACTTTCGGATGAGTTGACTGACTCCCACTTACCTGTTTTGTTATTAAAATATCTTACTGTGCCATTATACAGCCAAAAGCAATTAATTGGTGGGGGAGTAGGAGACTCTATTATACCTTGAAATTTTTTCATATCATTTAGAATTTTATTTATCTTATTTATATATCATTTGTTCAAAATAGATAATTATTGCGCATTTAATTACTATTATTCCTGTTAGACTGTCTTCTACTAATTCTTTCCTTTAAAGCATTATCCTCTGAATGTTTTTGCTTCTCGAAGTTTAATTTATCTCTCTCCAACTTAATTTTAGCATCAAATTCTTTAATTTGCTGAATTAACTTGTCTTTAGCCTCTTGCGAATATTCAGGTTCTGATATATTATCATCCTCATTATTTTTACTATAAGCTTGCATCTGTGCAATAAGAATTTTTGTCTCATTGTCTCTTTGGTTAAGAATATCCTCCTGCTGCATCTTGGCTTGTTCTATTTGAGATTTTTGTTCTATCTCCTGCTGTTGTGCTTGCAACTGCTGCTGCTGTACTTGAGCTTGTCTTTCTTGAATATTTCTCTCATCCTTTTCAACAAGTCTTTGCTTCTCAGCAAGAGAAGATGAACTAAACAACTTCATAATAGTTGAGAATGATAGAGTCTGATTCTGCAATGCTGCTTGAGCTAAAGTATCAAGTTTTGAGTTTAATTCTTGAATACCATTACTGTTGTCCACTACAAGACCGTAATCAGCCTCTGCAAATTCATCCCCATCTATCTCCATAACTTTCATTGAGCTATCTGATAATATATATTGGAACTTCTTGCTTCTGCCTCTTAATGCTATCTTAGCTGTTTCAAGGAAGCATTCCAAGACTCTCTTCTTAACATCCTCGTGTATAAAGAACAGCCACTCTGTAATATGAGAAGATTGTAATGTTGCTCTTTCTACTCCACCTACTGTCTCTCTATTACTTACTTGACCCTCTCTTTGTTTAGTAATACCAATAATCTCTGCCATTTCCATCTTGATAAACTCAAGAAGGTTAATGTATTGCTGTATTTGATTACCATCAGAGGCTGCAATCACTCCAGTAGAAGCATTGTTTAGTGCACCTGCAAGTTTACCTGTAGCTGCACCCATAGAGCCTTCTTTGAAGCTGTCTTCTACTGCAAGACCCATAGTCCTTGCATAGTACAACCATTTTTCTACATCCCATTCCTTAGGTTTCTTGGCAAAATCTAATCTTAGCAATGAACCCCAGTTTCTTGCTATCAGCTTATTTAATCTATCATGTATTGCATCATACAAATAGTTATATGGCTTCATCATATCTACCAAGCTAAATGGCCTATTATCATTTAGATTATAAATAGAGCCAACAATACCAAAGTGACATCTTGAAGGGTTACTTAGTCTATTATACTGAACTACTCTTGGTCTCATATTGACATAAATATCTGTACCAATCTTAGTTCCCTCCCATGCTTCATTGACATAGAATATTTGTTCTTCTTCTCCAGCATTCTTATCTATTACATAAGTTTCTGGGTAGAAGTTGAATACTTCTTCACCTGTTTGAGGATCATAACTTCTTACCTTCTTAATCTTTCTTCTTGACTTCCAATATACTCTAAGTACTCTCAAGTTTCCTGCAACATCATAAGGAAGGAGTGAGTTATTGACTCCGTCATATCCTCCTAGTGGGTCCCAAAAGAATCCCTCCGTACTTATTTCATCCCCTATCATGTGATTATTGACAAAGCCGTATCTCTCATCAATATTATCCATAGAGTCTGTAGCAGCCTGACCTACATGGTCAGGCATTTTCTCTATATACTCCATATCTTTCTTTGTCAATACATCATAATAGGTATCAATGACTTTGCCTGGACTCCAATAATCTTCAAGGATTATCATATCTGCATCCTCAATCTTATTACTATATCCTGACTTAAAGATTCTTACCTTGAGTGGATTTAGCTTTTCAATGGTAGGTTCACCTCCTACAATATCACATTGGTAAATCTCTTCACCAACTGTCATTGCATCTATAAATCCCTGATTAAATACTAAAGGAATACTTAACTCCTTTATATAATGATTCAAAAGAGCATTGGCCCTAATTTCCCTAATATCCTGCCACTCATAGGTGTAATAGTCACTTATCTTCTCAAGTTCTTGATTAGCTTCTTCTTCTGATTGAGAAGTATTAGATACCCATTCTTGTAGCTTCTGTAATAACTCTTGCTTCTTGTTATTCTCTATCTCTGTAATAGCATTAGGATTGGTAACTACCACTTTGAAATCAAAAACTCTCTTACTTTCTTCACCTCTAAGTACATTCAACTTACTATTCATAATAGGATAATGTTGAATCCTATCAGGTATGAAGCCTGCCTGTATCTTTTCAGGATTCAGTATCATCTCAAGGTCACTCATGTGAAGCTTCCCATTAAGGAGGTCATAATTTATTTTTTTATGTATCACAGACTTCCTTACCAAACTATAATTGAAGAATGTTTTAGAATCAGCCCAATCCAAGTGCCGTCTTCTCCAAGCTTTATTCTTCTTAGTAAATGGAAGTTGCTGCGGGGGTAAATTTATCATTTCATATCCCATATTCTTCAATATTACTATGTAAAGGTAAGTAAAATCTTTAACCTATACAAGTATATAAGTAATTTATTAACCATTAGTCTTCATTTTTACTAAATTTACTGCTTAAATCTAAGGTCATAGTTTCTTTGGAAAAATATGTCATTTCCTGGATTATCTTTCTCTGCCTCTTCTCTTGACTTAGGATTCATATTATTACCATATCTAATAATAAATTCTTGTCTATAAATCATTACCATACCCATAGCTCTAATCCTATCAACATTAATTTCTGGGCTAAATTGTATTGCTTCCTCAATTAATGCCCTTGTTTTTAATGTATAAAGGATGGGAATAAGGATTAAATCTTCAGTGCCATCCTCTCTTTTTACAGTCACAGATACTAGTTTATTAAGCCAATCCTTAAGAAGTCCATTAGCATAATTATTAATAGCAGCAGAAGCATTGACCCCATAAGCATTAGAGCCAAACCCCTTATACTTTATCATCTGTTTATCTCTAAGATATTCAGGAGTCTCAGCTAATAGATGAGTGGACTTCATTGTTTGGAAATAAGCAAAGCATCCTTTTTTATTTGACTCATACAGGCATCTTGCATTATAGAATAAACATAACTTTCTTGTTATTTCAAAATTATCATCAGCATAAGGATTTCTACCTGTGAATTCAGCAACTATATTATCAGTAAACAGGTCAAATACAAAGCATGAATATAATGAAGAGGACTCTGCAATATCATTATCTACTGGGTCAAGTCCTATAATATATCTATTATCAAATACCCTACCTGTAGTATCTTTCTCAGGCATAGCATATATTTCTAAAGCTCCTCTTGTATCATTATCTACAGGATATTTTCTAATAGGGACAGCACTGGTAGGCTTGAATTCTACTTGTCCTGAAGAGTTAAAAAATAGTTCTCCTATGTATATATCATCATATAAGTGAGGATTAGTATCCAATTGTTGTGCTCTTTCATTAAGGGCTTGCACATTAAAGAAGGCATCCTTAACTTTAATGATGGCCTCAGCAGGAGTGATTGGGTCTTCAGCTATAACTCTTAATACTGAGGTAGGATCAGCCCCATACTTAGCTTTGTATCTATTACTTAATAGCTCCAGAAGAGCTAATACCACATCAGATATCCCATCTTTATTATAGCATCCTGCCCTATTTATATAAGCAGGAAAGAAGAAACCAAATACATCTTTTCCTTGACCTTTCTTATCATATACATTTTGTAAGTCCTGTATGTTATATGATTTAGGAGCATATAGTAAGGTCTTTGCTGATTGGAAATTAGCTTCCTTGTTATTGGCCGTGCCAATTAAATATTGGCAGGCAAATGTATAATCACCATCCTCTACAGATTTTCTAGTAACATCATATAGTTCCAATAGGCTACTAAAGTTACCAAACTCCTCATATAATATCCAACCTCTCTTACCTCTTAACTTATCACTATCATCCTTAGCAGATACTCCTATTACTTGGTTTAAGGAGCCTCTACTTCTACCATACTCATCCTTATAGCCCATTTGCCAAGTCATTTCATTAGATGATTGTTTAAGCATTAATCTTGGGAATGGGGTATATTTAGCTAAATGTGATAATATAGGCACAAATTTACTTAATGTACCATCCTTGTCATCTTTGAGATACTCCTTCTGATATGCTGTTAGTACTGTAATATTCCTCTTATTAGTCTCTTTAGACTCTCCTATAATAAGATTCTTAGACATTATAGTTGCTAAAGAATATGATTTTCCGCAACCTCTTTTAGCTAATTCTACTGCATGATGCCCATTTTCCCTAGCTTTATTAAGATATAAATACCTCCACCATATTCCTTCAAAGAAATAACCAAATCCTTCCTTTCTTATAGCCTTTTTGTTTCCTCTCTTATACTCATTAACCATCATAGGACAATAGTTAAGGAACCAATACATATAACCAGGAATCCACATACCATCAGACTCCCTTAATAGTCCATTATAACATCTGTCTATTTCCCTATCCCAAAACTTTCTATATTCACTATTAGGATTTGAATTGGGCTTAAGTTTAGTATATGTACCTTCTGAGAGAAAATATAGGGCAGCCTGTCTGAAATAATTAGCATCCTCAAAAATAGGGGGGTTTGTTATATCTACAATAGCCCTTCCTTGCTCATCCCTAGGCAAATCCTGTATTTTTGGCCTTGAAGGAGAAATAAGATTCTGAATAAATGGAACAGTGGATATATATTCCATGAACTGTTCTTTCACCTCCTCAGGGTACTGGTCAAGAAGAGTATCTGTTATAGGGGTTTGATATTCATTTGTAGATATAATTACTTCCATAATTTATTATTTAATAACATATTGAAAATTATACTATTGAACTATAGGTCTTCATACATAGCCTTTTCTACACTACCCCTGATTTTATCATTCTGTACTATCTCTTTAGAAATAGCTCTTTCAGCATCATCTAAGTCCTTTACTAGGGATGGTACTTGCTTAATAGTAGCCACTATAGTATTAAGTGTATATATAGGTCTACCCTTATCATCTGTTTCAGTTATATTAATACTCCTAAGAGCCTCCCTTAATTTATCTACAGCTACCCTAGTATCCTCAAGAAGTAATGCTGATGTAGGTCTAAAGGACTTGTAATAATCCATAGCATCTTGTAAAATAGAGTCTACTTTCCATGTATCAGAAAGTCCTTCTCCTATAATTATTGCTTTAGACCTCTCATCCTCATCAGTAATATACATATAATCTGATCTTGGATCAAGCATAAAATAAATGTAGCCAAGTTCCTGCAAGAACTTTGACTTGTCTTTTGTCTTATCCCTTGTAAAGAGCTTTTTAAATACTTTCAATGTTAGTATTTCAGGCTCAAAAGTTAAATTATATCCTTCATATTTAAGTAATTTCATTCTTCTACTTCTTTAAATGTTCCATTAATAACCTCAGTATAGTAACTACTACCAATCCAGTTAAATATCATTGTACTCAACATGATATTCATCTCTCTTAACATATTCTCTTCCTGACCATCAGGAACCTTAGCAGTATGTTATACTGTTATTACTTTATAAGATTTACCTCTTTTAGTAAACCAAAGAGTATACTTGTAAATCTTATAAGCTTTGAATGAGGAATGGGGCACAATTTCTTTCTGTAGTACCACATGCCCTGCATTCTCAATTCCTCTTTCACTTCTCCTAGTCTCAATATGCTTATTAAGACCTTCTATAATATCTTCTGCTTTCATAACCTCACACCGTGATAAAAAAAAAAAGCCCTAAGCCTTAATTAAGGCTCAAGGCTAAATATTTAATTTAGTATTAATTTCTTTTCCTCAGGCAAGATAAGATCAGGTATCTTATCCTCAATCTCTTCATACTCTTGAATGACATAATCTACATCTTGGTCGTATAAGAGAATACAAAAAGTGCCATTAACATCAACAAAATTAAAGTTGTATGAAACCACAGGATTATCTGATATAATGCCGTTCTTCAATGAACCTTCCTGGTGTTTCTTTACTGCATATCTGGTAGGATTAATAAGTACAAAGTCTCCTTCCTTAATACCTCTTACAGTATCTCCTACAGAAATTACTTTCTGATACTCCCTTAAGGTACCAGCAGTTATTACCACTACTTTACCCTGTTTAACATCATTCTCATACTTATCTGCTGTAACAAGTATTCTGTTAAACATTGGCTTTATCTTTTTAATCTTTAGCATATTATTCTTCAAATTTAATTCCTAAATCTGCCATTCTATCTCTAAGAATATTCCAATACTCAGTCATTGCTCTATCTTGAGCACACATTAGATTATACTGCTTCTCCCCTACTTTTTCTTTAAAGCCATCTTTATTAAGAGCAATATTAAGTTTACCTAATCTATCTCCAAGCTGTTTATACTCCTCAATCATTCTACTTTCAAATGTAGATTTAGACTCTTTGTACACCTTGTCTTGAAGAGTACAACCAAGTAGATTTTCTCTTGTAGAGACATAAGTTGCTGATTTATCAAACTCAGTAACAGTTGTACTGATAACATCCTGCATATTTTCCATTACCTCTTTCTTATCTGTTTTATGAAATTAAATCTCTTCTTCACACCTAACATTCTCTCATAGGTACAGGTTAATTTACCTAATGATGGTATATTGTAATTAGTTTTTAACTTAGCAAAATCTTCTTCATTAAGATTCTCCTTTAATGGCAGGGACTGTATAGATTGATTAATAAATAGCCAAAATGACTTATATGCTTTATCTACTACTTCTTTAGGTAAATTTAACTCTTCAGAGACCTTACCAATTACATCAGGATAACTCATTTCAATTCAAAAAGTAACAATAGTTGGAAGGCACCAGTCTCTTCATCAATGTTAGGAATAAACCTTGGATTAATCTTACCATCAACTATGACTTTGTTCTTCCTTAGTTTTCCCATAATTACTTGAAAGTGTGGGAGGGTAATATTACACTCCTCCCTTACTTTCTTCTTTGTATCTTCACTCATTGTAACTTTATCAAGTATCTCATTATCTTTAATAACCTTACTGAGTCCGTACCTCTGCTTAACAAAGGATGTAATTACATCAATCTCTCTATCAGTTAATTTATGAAAAGGCTCTAAAAATTTGAACCACAACCTAAAGAAGCTCTTATCTAATGAACAAGGTATTCTAACTATGTTATTAGGCTTCTTCATCATAGTATATTCCTCTTAAATCTTAGTATTTAGCTATTCTTCCTTCTTATTATCTTTTTCAGATTCTTCAGGAACTGTGATAAGCTCTTCAATCTCATTAGTACATTTATCAATGAACTCGTGGTTAAACACATGTTCATTCTCTATTACTTTAAACAAGTAATCAAGTCTTTTAAACATGTTATTCATATTAGCTTGCTGTAGCTTAATATATAACTGCCTAGACTGTTCACTAAGTTGATGAGCTACATTCTCTAACTGCTCATAAGACATCTTCTCAGGTCTTTCTACTTCCTTTGTTGTTGGCTGCATTTCTACAACCTTTCCCTTTTGCTCTTCCATTTTATTTTATAATTAATCGTTAATATTTTTCAAGATACTTATGCCCATACCTATTCTCGTATAGGGTCTCCCATTCTTCTATTGAACATTCTCCTATATCAGTAGAACCACAATCATCACAGTAATCTGAATCCTCCATTCTTGGAATGTTCCTAATATTCAATGATAGACAATGCTTGCAGTATAATACTGGCACTTCATTGTAACCATTAGGCTGATTTTCTGTACTTAAGCTGCTCATAAATCATCTTCTTTCTTTCATTAATAGTCCTACTGTGATGCCCCTTTCTCTTACAAGTATTAGCCTTATTATTGAAAGGTCTCTTAGGGAAGATAATACCATCAAGAGATACATGACCTCTCCTAATTGCTCTCCTTACAGACTTGAACTTGCTTACTGCTTCATAGGTTCTTAGGTGAAGAATACCTTTTCCATAGAAATCTCCTACAACATCTACTCTATTCTTCTCCACATAATCCTTGAACTCCTCTTCACTCATCAAGGGTCTTTCTATTGTCTTCTGCTCTTCCATTTCCATAATGTTTTTATCTAAAGTAAATTAATACAAACTGACCATTTTCTTTAAGTAGAGAAACTATATCCTCTCTCTTAATTCCTTCCTCATTGGCTGACCTTACAATACCTCTGATTGTAGTATCAGTTAATGCGGTCATAACTTGATGAACCTCTAAATTATTAATTTTTTTAGTTCTTGACATCTTTGCTTTTTCTACCTCTTCCATATTATCTAAATTAGTTACGGGGGTAGGAATTGAACCTACGGAGTCTAGCTTATGAGACTAGATGGAATACCAATTCTCCCCATAATATAGCCAAAGATTTGTATTGGTACTTTGGCATTGTAAGTTTAACCTTAGCTTACACCCCTAATCACCTACATCTACTGAACTCTAATTTTAGTTTCAGCTTTTTAATTTAAGTTGGCGCAGGTCAGCTCCTGCTAGATTTACCTAGTAGCATTAGGTGTTACTCTCTCACTGTAGGTAAGACAGCTTTTAGTAACTTGTTGAGCTTCCTAAGTGAATTGAACACTTATCTCCTGTTTACAAGACAGGCATAATAACCTTTATACTAAGAAAGCTTATGTACCCCCAATAGGATTTGAACCTATAAGAGCATTACTGCTCAGTAGATTTTAAATCTACTGTGTTTACCTAGTTTCACCATAGGGGCAACCCAACTCATATATTTTTATGGAACATGGTTAATACGGCTTATTATCACAAAGTTCAAATAAATATTTGTATTTTAGAATATTATGTATAAATGTTTCACATTCTGATTTTATTCCGGAAAACTCAATACCTTCAGGTATTCTACTATAAAATTTAAGCGTGCCTTGTTTAACTTCAGATATGAAATCTATAGCATTTAATGAGCTACTTTCTACCCCCTTTATAGCATTAGGTTGCATATGTCCTAATAATCCTTGATACTCCTCAGCTAAACCATCCTGATAATCTGATAATATATCAAGGAACTCATCAAGATATACATGAATATTCTTCTTAGGTGCTGCCCAATGCAAGTTCTTACACTTAGTTTTCCAACCTTCAAGTTGATTTAAGAAGTTAATAAAGAACTGAGAACCAGATACTTCTATATTTCTACTTGATTCCATTGGAGTAAATAGACTATTCTCTTCAAACATATTCTCTTATTTTGATAGTGCAAAGTTAGGCAAAATATTTCAATTAACCAAATATTTTCCTAATTATTTTCAAATTATTTCTCACTTCTTTGAATTACAATAGTTATGTGCTTGCATATGACAGTTGGCACATAGTACTTGTAAATTATCTAATGAATTATTGTAGTGGTTAAAATCCTTATGATGGAGTTCAAGGGGTATTGGTTTACCCATCCATTCTGATAAGCCACAACATTCACATTTATTTTCTTTAATACCTCTTTCTATTAATACTTTTCTTTTTCTGGCATTTGAACCATTACCTTGTAATAACTCTTCTATAGGTTTTATTTCATTAGGTCTTTTAAGACCTTTTCTATTAGGATTACATTTATAAGAGATTCCTAAAATATTTAAGTATTTCTTTAGTGTATCATATTTTACTCCTAATTTTCTTGCAACTTCTATTAAAGGTCTATTATTAGACTCATACTCTTAATAAGAGTAATATTACTTTCTATTAAAAGTTTTTTATCCATGTATCCAAGGTGGGAGTCGAACCCACAATGATTAATCCATAGCATTCTAAGTGCTACTGCTATACCAATTCGCATACTTGGATATTATGTCTACCATTCCATCAGAGGGGCATTATGTGGGTGTTCAAAGAATCGAACTTTGTTCTCAGGTTTTTCAGACCTGCGCAATTGCATTTTCAAACATATTTTTTTTTCTTTAGTGCCCATCCACCATCTGAGCAGTACTCCCATATAATATTCATTACTCACTCCAACATCAAAGGAACTATATCCCAACTGGAATAGTTCCTGTAGGTGTCCAAACACAAGTCTTAGCAGCTTGTCTAAGATATGCCTTAGTACCCTTCTTAATTAATGAAAGAACTCTTTTCATAACAATAAAAATTTGGAGTTAATAATGTTATGTTCCCCCATAAGGAGTCGAACCTTACTCTCAGGATTAAAAGTCCAGAGCATCCAAGCATCCACCATCAATGCTTTGGGGGAATATTTGCCAAGGTTAAGGTTGTGCTCCCACAAGGACTTGAACCTTGAATCCACAGTTTAAGAGACTGTTGCTTTAACCAATTCAGCTATAGGAGCTTGTTGAGACTTGGAGGTGGGACTTGAACCCACGAATCATCAGATTTGCAATCTGTGCCATTAGCCACTCTGGTACTCCAAGGTAGTACTGGCAGAGGGGGTTGAACCCACATGCAACCTATTACCCTTTCTACTGTGTATAAGACAGAGGGGATATGCCAGTATGTTAACAGCCAGTAGCTTATACCATTTAAGCTTCATCCCAATAATTGTTGCTCCTATTAGAATCGAACTAATGACCTTTCCCTTGTAAGGGAACTATTCTGAACCACTGAACTAAGGAGCATTGATAGGTAGTTTCTTTAACCTCTAACTACCCAAAAGAGGGTCCAAGCAAAAGCTTAACATTATGAAAACATGAAACATGAGTGGAGCAGGTGGGACTTGAACCCAATCTTCCAGATTGCAAATCTAGTGCATTATCCATTTATGCTACCTCCCCATTATAGGCTCATAAGCATAGCACTCTACTTATGATTGTTTATGTAGTGTTTTCTGCAAAGAAAACTTATTAACTACCTTGTTAATGCAGGGATTCAACCTACCATCTCTACACAATCCTATAGTATAGGTGAAAAGACTCGAACTTTCAATCTCTGCATCCCAAATGCAGTGCCTTAACCCATTAGGCCACACCTATATAATATGCGGAGAGCAGTGTACTTGAAACACAGACATTTTACTGCCCGAAGCTACTTAGCAGGTAGTCCCTACACCTTGTAGGTTTACTCTCCATAGAGGAAGAAGAGAGACTCGAACTCTCACACCACTTTTACATGATTACTAGTAGTTTTCAAGACTACTGCCTTACCATTAGGCTTATTCTTCCATTTGCCTGCCTGACACTTTAGGTCAGGACTTTCAGTAGATATAAGATGGGCAGGATGTGGGAGAATTGAACTCCAATCTCCTGATTGACAGTCAGGCACATTAACCACTATGCTACACACCCTAAGTTGTAGAGCTATTGGGAATTGAACCCAAATTTCTGCCTTGAGAGGGCAGTTACCTAACCATTAGTAGATAGCTCCATTTATTTGTATTGGGTATGGGACTTGAACCCATAATCTCCACATTGAAAGTGTGGTGACTTAACCACTTCGTCTAACCCAATATTTAGTACCCCCTATAGGAATCGAACCTATATTCTAAGTTTAGAAGACTCATGTACTGTCCATTGTACTAAGAGGGTATCCTATTGTTGCCCCAATAGGACTTGAACCTATAATATGAGAGCCAAAATCTCATGTGATAACCAGTTACGCTATGGGGCAATAAAAGAAAAGGAATGTTACCTTAAAACAACTGGTTAAAGTAACATTCCTTATGTGGAAATTTCCTAGAACCAATCTTTTGTAATTGCACTGCAAAGGTAAGCAAAATATTTGAATTATGCAAATTTTTCTCCAATTATTTTTCAACCCAAGTATCATTTTCTTGTCTTGAAGGAGTAAAATTAGGCTTAATTTTAGGCTTTATCTGTATTCTTTCTATTAATACCTACTAATTTATCAGCCCACCATTCTGTATAGAACTTATAATAATCCCATTTAATTCCAACTTTTCTACATAAGCGAAGAGATACATTATTTAGTAATGATGGAATACCTATTATTATTAAGTATAAGGGGCCTAGTACATCAGACTGTTTACTATGTCCTAACTCATGTTTAATAGATTCCTCAGAAGAATATGGGTGTATAAATATAAAATCTCCTAAAGATACAGAGGAGGGTAATAATGTATTAGTAATAAAAATCCTATTATCTATACCCTTCTGCATAGAATATGAGCATATTATACCCTCTAAGCATAATGCTACAAAGCTCTGTGGGAATTTCCACACCCATCTTAACAATTTCTCCTTTAATTCCTTTAATAATTCTTTAGTTATTCTCATAAAAAATCTACGTAAGTATAATACTCATCATTAAATAATGGAGCATCATTATATATCTTTTTCCATAACCAAGGTATTGGTAGGTAAGTATGCCAACTTCTACCATCTAGAGGTAGAAAGCCTTGTACTGTCTTTATAGATAAGTCTACTTTTAGCATATCATACCTACATTTAATTCCTTGGGAATTTTTACCATATTTTACTGCCAAATATTGCCAAGTTATATTAGGGTATTTCTTTTTTATATATTCATAGTATCCTATGAGAGATTGGTGCTGTAGAAAGGTACTAGATTTACCCTCATATGTTAAGGATACTAAACAGTTTCCATAATTATTTATTTGATTTAATATAGATTCTAAAGTCCTCTTTGAGGACCAAAGGCCATACTTACATATAACAACTTTATCCTTATCTTGTTTAAATCTTATATCAAACATTGTACAGCCTGCATTATATTGCTCTTCTATAGTTTTTGACTGTGTCTTAGAGAAAGGAGTAACTAACCAACTTAATATTCCTTTGCCCTTCTCACCTGTGGCACTATTATGTGTACCTATTAATAAATTCCCCATTTTATTATTTGTAATTTAAGTCTATTATCCTTTATTCCAACAGAGTAACTAAAGCCTATTTACATCTTAGAATATAAGAGACCCCTGCCAGCATTATGGCTTGCATCTGCTATAAATAGTTCCTTACCCCGTTTATATATTATTTTTCTATCTCTTATTATCTCTGTAGTCTTTTACACTACTCCTGAAGTTTTTGGCTTAAAACTTATTTACGCTTTATATACTCCAAGTGAGTTGCTTACCTGTAGCCTTCTTGATACCCTTTATTCTCTCAAGTTGCTGCAACTAAATAAGTTCCTATTTATAGGGTTTATCTATGATTTTAAGAAGTGATAAGTTTCTACTCTGAAGTACTTGCTACTCCAACAGTGCTGCAAAGATAAGAAAAAAGAATGATATATGCAAATACTAATACTTCTTTTATTTTTTTTTATTTTTTTTTTATTTTCCTTTATATTTTCAGGAGAGAGGTATAGCCACCCAAAACCCCCCCTAGCCTTCGGCTCTTTGGGATTATCCCCCTCTGGGCAATCTTAACAACTTAATTCATTAACAACTTAAAACTTAAAATTATGTTAGCAAAAATGTTAGTAAGAAACAGAATGAGTGTAGATGCTTTGAAAGGTCAAGAAGGTGATGTACTGCAATTTATTAAGAATCCAAACACTGGGAAAGTATTCTTCTTATGTGGAACAAAGCGAGGCTATGTAAGCCCTGCTGTCCAACAGGATATTAACACTGTTAAAGGCTCTGACCTCCAATATGCAGAATGTTGCATAGAAGGTAATAATGAGTGGGTTCCTTGTATCATGAAGAAATCTAGTGAAAATGTGTTAAGGACACTCTAGGTAAATATGAGAGAAGAAAGGATTGTTCTCCTCTCTTTTTCCAAATTTAATTATTGATAATTAAGTAGTTTGATTATTGGTTATTTTGATTATTAGTAGTTAGTTATTGGTGGTTATTGTTGATAATTAAGTAGTTGATTATGAGGTAGTTACTATAACCAAACCCTCAAATAACCTCTTCATACAAACTATCTAAGATACACATTCATCCAATAATACATGACTATTTTTACTGTTATAGTAATAACACAGAATTATACTTTAACAAGTAATTAACCAAACAAACATATATTAATTATTATTAAATGTCTCAATTAAGAACCAAATAATACAAGAATCAGTATGTACAAATTCTATAATGAAGATGCTAATGGCAAATGGCATAAGCATCAATTCACTGAGGATGAGGCAGGATGTGGGTTTATAATTCTCTTTACAATAGGGATTATATTACCTATTATCATAGCTATATGTAATATATAAAAAAGAAAAAAAAAGAAAAAAAAATGAAACAGGAATATATTAACTTTTACAACAACAAATGTTTCTTATTAGTAGCAAGATGTGAATATAATAAGAAAACAAACAGTGCAGAACTAATTAATCCAAGTAAAGTATAATATGAAGCTTAAACTTATACTTAAAGGGGTGTTATTATGGATAACAGCCTTTGCAGTTATGCTCTTTATATCAGGAGTAGACAGCATATATAACAATGGATATTTCATACATTCAATCATTATATGTGTAGTATTATGTTATACTTGCTACAAGCTAATATCTGAAGAAGAGCTTGAAGTATTAACTTTTTCTAAATGGTTTAACAAAATAACAGGAGAAAATAACGAATAATCCTATAAAAGAAATTAATTATGAGAACAATAACTGTAGTATTTACAAATAGGATGCTATCTGTAAAGGAGATACTTTCATACAAGAGATATAAATTCTTATGCAACTATGATACTATATCTCTTTATGACATGGTAGAAGACCCAAGATATACTAGTAAGATGTTAGTGACAGGATTTACTGACTGCACAAACAGAGTGCAAGATGGAATAACTCTGAAAGACATCTATATTACCAAGGTAAATGGACAAGCTATCAATCAGCCTGTTGGATTAGTTAATGGTAGCTTAGCAGGAAGTAATTTTGGCATTGACAAACAAAAAACAAGCAACATGGAAGAGAAAAGAAACATCAAAGTAACACTTGAACAGGCAATGGAGTGGTATAATAGTGATAATAGTACATTGCGTACATTAGCACTAAGCGCATACACTGAGGATGAATTGAAACTTAATCTCAGGTACATCAGCAACAAGGTATACAATACACGCTTCTGTATCACGGTTCCTGCTGATGAAGCAGGGAAGTATAATACACTTGCAGACTTGGCAATCATTGCTAAGTTCTTCAATGGCTCTTGGAAGAAAAACCCAATTAATGTAGGGTATTTTATAGAGTACAATGAAACAGAAGAGAGAATAGATGTATGTGCTCATGAAGGAGATATATATTCTGGAGTCATATATTTTAAAAGGAAAGAAGATGCAGTCAAAGCAGTTGAGATTCTTGGTGAGAGAGTGAAGAGTCTATTTGATTAAAGAAAGAATATTTGCACTTAGTAAGACTGTCTATTAACTATAGCTCTGATAGATGGTCTCCTTGTGACGGGTAAAGGGAAGATAGTTCAATAATCAGGACTATTACCATTAGGGAGGATAATAGGAAATAACAATGGAGGAATACCTATTGCTGAGTGCTTATAAATACTCTCATAGTTCAGTGGATAGAACAACTCTCTCCTAAAGAGTAGACACAAGTTCGAGTCTTGTTGGGAGTACATAGGAAATTATAATAATACAAAGTGCCCATGAAAGATAGGAATAATATAGGTTCAATAATCAAACACTTATACCTTTCTCAGATTCAATAAAAACTTTGTTTATTTGGCTAGTAGGAAAAGACTACCTTTACCTACTCATATAAGGTAATTTGATTATTTCTAGGAAAAGTTTTTAGTTCGGGTGACATATTGTCACTACAGGAGACTGGTATGTGAATATAAGTCTCCTTTTATTTATTAAGACATGTGACACCTATTCTTCTTAATAGAAGTGAGCAGGTAAATGTCACCTATTAAAGATTATGGGTGTCACATATATCTCCATAGTTTAAGGGATAAAACCATAGCTTCCTAAGCTATTAATGTGAGTTCGAGTCTTACTGGAGATACAATGGGGATTTAGTTCACTAATTCTACTAAGCCAATAGAACCTAAAGGAAAGAAAGTGTGATGCTTATAGGAAAGCTATAACCACTTGCAGTGCAATGGCCAAATGTGGGTATATAAAGAAAGGCTACGTGACTTTGAATACAAGAGTTTCAACATGAAAAGCTGTATGACTTTGTTAGGACATTCTTTCAATATGAAATGAATCCATTATATTTATACTAGATTAATATATAAAACACTATATCATGTTACAGAACAAAATGAATAATTAAATTATCAAATGAGTACATTTAGAAGATGGACTGAGGATGAAGAGAAAGTAGTCATCAGTAAAATTGAGGAAAATCCTAACAACCTACAAAGAGCATTTAGGGAAGCATCACTTGAAATTGGCAGAACTCCTGCTACTATTGGATATAGATGGTATCAAGGAGGACTAAGAGAGAGAAGTGGTAAGCTCTTTATGACTTATGGGAGAAAAGGAACACTCAATAGTAATAGGAAGAATGTATCAAGCAAGACTTCTGACAATACTATAAGAACAAGAAAAAGTAAGTGGAGAAGAATACTTGATATATTATTCAATAACTAATACACAAGGATATGGAATTAAAGTATGTAACAGGATGTGTCTGTGATTCTTTAACACTAGATGGAGTAGAAACCGTAGACCTTCCTATTGAAAAATTGCAAGAGGCATTATTAAAGGTAATCAAAAGCGTCAGCAAGGAGGATGTGCTACAAGATATTTTAATATGTATCATGGAAGGACAAGGAGAGTATAAGTGCTTGGGAAGTTGTGAGCAATGTGGAGACACCATAAATGAATTTACTTTAAATATTGATTAAATTGATTAATATGAGCGAGATTAAATTGAATCTAAGTATTGAAATCCCTGGAAGAACAATGTTCAGGGAAAATGAATGTCTTAAAAAGATAGAAAGGCATCTTAAGAGAAATGGCAAGACCAGACTACTTATAGATACAGTCTATGACTCTGACAAAACAGAAAAGAATATACTAGTATTAGATAAAGGTGATGTCTATACTTATCATACAAGGAAGTGCATACCTGCTAGGCAGACTGTAAATATATCTAAAGAGGCATATACTTATATGGTAGGGAATGACTCAACCCCTTCCCATATCACCCATAGAGCATGGATAGGAATGAGTAAAAAGAAAAGATTACAAACTCATCTGAAAATGATAGCAGATGACTTAGGAGGTACATCATATACCTATAAAGTATTTGAAGACTGAGAGAAAAATCAAAAGTTCCTATGCAAGGAGGGAAAGAAGGGTAAAAGATTATTAACATCTTTACCCTTCTTGACCTTTTTTTTTCTTCATAATTAAAAGAAAATAATTATAATATAAGATTATTTGAAATACCCTTTGCCTTAAATGAAAAGTATGATATGCTCTGCATAAGTAACTTTCTCGATGTAGGAGCACTAAAGAAGAATAGGTGCGATGATTACAGGAAGTGGAAAAGAATTTGTTCAAGATTTGAATATGTAGTATGTTGCCCTAAACCAGAACAGTATGACAGCATTTAGTGTGTTACTCCTCATTTGTGCTATGTATTTGGACTGTTGTAATGTACAATAAGTATTCTCCTAAGATTGATATAGTCACATCGGGGAGTAAATACATTGTGCTATTATGGTATAACAAAATGGTATTTGGAGTGGGGAGTGTAAAGAGAACTTACATAAAAACTGTTTTGAAGTATGATAGAGTTTACCCTTAATAAAAATAGGAAATGGAAAAGAAATCAAGATGGGCTAAGAAAATATCCAAGAAAAAGAAAATCTCTGACTAAGCAATATAAGTTTAACAAAGAAAAAAAGCATGAAAGAAGCAATTTTATTGACTGATGGCTATAAGTTAGACCATAGGAGGCAATACCCTGAAGGTACAGAGTATGTCTACTCTAATTGGACTCCAAGAAGCTGTCATTATTACCCTGAAGCTAAGGAAGGTGCTGTTGTATTTGGGATACAATACTTTATCAAAGAGTATCTGATGAAGCAGTTCCAAGAAGACTTCTTCAATAAGCCCAAGGATGTAGCAGTTGCAGAGTTTAAGAGAAGGGTAGATACATTCTTGGGACCTAATAATGTAGGCACAAAGCATATTGAGGAATTGCATGACCTTGGCTATCTTCCCATTAGAATCAAAGCATTACCTGAGGGTACATTGTGTCCTATTAGAGTACCTGCATTGACATTCATCAACACACATCCTGACTTCTTCTGGCTTACTAATTACTTTGAGACTCTTATCTCAACTACCTTGTGGCTGCCTATGACAAGTGCAACTACTGCAAGGTTGTATAAGAAGGAGTTGATAAGACATGCAAGGAAGACAGGATTTAAGGATGTAGACCTTAATTTCCTTATACATGACTTCTCTATGAGAGGTATGGCTGGAGTAGAAGCTGCCATTATGTCTGGTATGGGTCACATGACTTCATTCTGTGGTAGTGAAACTATTCCTGCTATTGCTGGTCTTGAAGAGTATTACAATGCAGATGCTGAGAAGGAGCTTATTGCAGCTACAATTCCAGCAACAGAGCATAGTGTCATGTGTGCAGGTGGTAAGGAAGATGAGTTGGAGACATTTAGGAGACTTATCACAGAGGTATATCCTACTGGATTTGTATCTATTGTCTCTGATACTTGGGACTTTTGGAAGGTAATGACAGAGTATCTGCCTAAGTTGAAGGATGAAATCCTTGCAAGGGATGGTAGGTTAGTCATAAGACCTGATAGTGGAGACCCAGTGCATATCATTGCAGGATACAAGTTTGATGACTTTGAAACTTGGCAAGAGCAGGCAGAGGCACAAGACAGGATGGTTAGCACTGCTGAATGGGTAGGTGCATATCAGGTTCTGTGGGACATCTTTGGTGGTACTGTCAATGAGAAAGGCTATAAGGTACTCAATCCTAAAGTAGGCATCATCTATGGTGATTCCATTACTCTTGAAAGGCAGAAAGAAATCTATAAGATGCTTGAAGAAAAGGACTTTGCAGCTACTAATCTTGTGCTTGGTGTAGGTTCATATACCTATCAGTACAAGAGTAGGGATTCTCTTGGCTTTGCTATGAAAGCTACTTGGTGTCAGGTTAATGGAGAAGGGAGAGAAATCTTCAAAGACCCAAAGACTGATGATGGTACCAAGAAATCATTGAAAGGTCTTATCTGTGTCCAAGGTGATGGTGATAAGTATGTAGCTGAAGACCAAGTAACCAAGGAACAGGAGGAGAAAGGATATTTGCAGACTGTCTTTGAGGATGGTAAGTTAGTTAAGGAGTGGACTCTAAGTGAGATTAGGTCTGCTGTTGATAATTCAATTGTGTTGGAGGATTAGTATGCAAGTATTAAATCTGATCAGACCTGAAAAGAGTGATGTAAAGTATGAGGTTATACAGTTCCCTGATGGTGAACCTCATATTGTCTTAAATGGCAT
>ERZ1106954.36-NODE-36-length-96348-cov-11.860696_pt1 | contig 96348 bp, 85 predicted proteins | sample MGYA00403678_ERZ1106954 | MGnify/ENA primary metagenome ERZ1106954 (study PRJEB35170, sample SAMEA104062445) | human gut metagenome | biome: human gut; feature: human-associated habitat; material: faeces | place: Denmark | collected 2012-08-20 ... | reverse complement strand
CTATGTCTTCTTTTTTGCTCTTTTCAATTTGCGCAACTTATTGTACATTATCAAACAAATCGCGCAATTGGCAAGAGCATAAGAGAAAGCAAATTATATTCTGCCTAAATCAGCTGAATATGCCGCAATATATTTCAAAACAATTTTGCCATATATGACAATTTCGACGATTTTTGCCTCTATAACACCGTTTTTGCCCAGAAAATTGCATTTTGCGCTGAAGCCGTAGAAATCTAAAGAACATGAATTTATAATTAGCATATCCCACGAGGAGAGATTCAAAAGGAGGTCAAACATATGACTAAAATCAGATCCATGTATTATTCTGTTGCGGCTTTTGCGGCGATCGTACTGAATGCAATTCTGTTCGTTTGCGCAAATACGAACTCCTGCTGGATGGTTTATCAGCCGGAGGCTCCGAAGGCTCTTGAGCGCTTCAGTCGGGTAAAATGATAAGGAAAGCATCAATAGCGATCTCAAAATGGCTCCTGAACACAGGAGCCATTTCCGAGGATGACAAAGAACTGTACGAATATGCAGCATACAGCTTTCTGTTCAGTTTACTGCCGCTTTGCCTTGTAATAATCATCGGGTGTGCTGTCAACATGGTTATCGAGGGGATTCTGATGGTCATCCCGTTCATGCTTATCAGAAAGTTCAGCGGCGGGTTCCATCTCAATTCGTCGGCTGTGTGTTTCGTGTCCTCGACGGCGCTTCTTTCGCTCTTCATATTCATAGTCAAATTCGTTACGATAAGTGCACAGATTCCTCTGTTTACGGGCGGCGTGGTGCTTGCCGCAATACAGATTTTCTTATGCAGCCCGATTGATAATGAAGCCCGGAAGCTCAGCGAAAAGGAAACGGTCACGTTCAGGACAGTGGCAAGAGTAATGGTTATCGTGTTCTTGGCCGTATATGTAATCCTGACATGCGTGAACCAGTGGCGGTTTTCCGTTCCCGTCGGGGCCGGTATCATTATCACAGCACTGCTGCAACTTCCCTGTCTATTTACCAGAAAATGCAGCGCCACCTGACTTTATAATTAAAGCTCTTAATCCGCATAACACAACCTCATCATAACACAACCTCATATTTATTTTTGGGTTCCGGCATATCTCATGCAGGGGAGCCAAAACAAACTTCTCATTCCTTATATCAACAGAATAACGGCCTCCACTCCCCTGCAATGTACGTTGCAGGGGTTTTTATTGTTATGGTTCTCGACATCTATCACATAAAACGTGACGATACTATGCGATGCACTATTGAACAAAACTGCCCATATTTATAGTATAATTTAATCACATTAAAGGGGTCAGAGAACATTTATGTGCTCTTACTTAGAAGCCGAGCAATAACTCTGCGCAAGCCTCACGCCCTGTTTTCGCGCTGCCGTTCTCCTCCTTTTCTGGCTTTTCGGTATCATAGATAAAAAGGAAGGATAAAGATATGTTCTATGTTTACATGCCAGATAAACGCAAGGAGATTCCAATCACCGCTGACCGAATCCTCAGAAGTCTTGGGGCGTCCGGTCGATACACCGGTTTCGACTATGCAATATACATGATAGAGCAGGTCGTAAACTCCGGCGAAAGTATCCAGCTGATAACGAAACGGTTATACCCAGAAACGGCAAAGCACTTCGGTGTAAAACCGCACTCGGTAGAATATGCCCTGCGCACGCTGATCGGCACCTGCTGGGCACATGGAGACAGAGACGCGCTGAACGAGATTGCGCGGGCAGGGCGCTCACCCACGCCCCAAGCAACGCAGAATTCATAGATATGATAGCGGCATACATAAAGAATGGAGGGAGGCACGAAAATCCTATGGAGCGGCTTGCTCACCGCCGTCTGTTTGCCTTTGATAAATAACGTGATCTACAAAAATCCGCACATGGTACTGTGCGGATTTTGTTGTGTGATGTCGAGAAATACTTCTCATGGTGAGAACTATTTTTGAGCCAATGCCAAAGGTCGGCTGAACGCTTGCTTTTGGCATTGGCTCATTATATCAACTGTACTGAAATAAACTGTATGTATGACGGGGAGGGGTGAATATGTACATTGATGCAATTGAAAAGCTTGCCTCGGCTGATATTCGCAATATAGATGCAGACAGCTTGATTGATGCAGGAGATATGAGCTTGGATACAAATATACCGCTGGAAAGTCGTGCGCAGTATTTGGTCAGACAATTAGGAAATCCATACTGTTTCAAGGTCGGCAGCATAGCGGTAAAACTGGAATTTGACAACAATGCACCAGACCTGCAAGATAGCTTGACAGACTTTTTCGTTAGAAAGAAAAATGGCCTGTAACGGCTTTGCAGAAATTTGACTCACATTTACGCTTGTACTATAATAATAGTGTAGTGTGATGGAAGGAGGAAAAATGGCTGTAAATAGCCGTACCGCAGTAAGCGGAAGAAGAACAAGAACATGGTTGATTGGGGTGTACATACGTCTATCTAAAGAAGACGCACGACATCTCGATGAATCAGAAAGTGTTACAAACCAGCGCTCTATTATAGAGGATTATATCGCTTCAATGGATGATGGAGACGAATACCGCATAGTTGACGAATATGTCGATGACGGGATTTCAGGCACAACAGACGACGAGCGAGAAGATTTTCAGCGAATGCTCAAAGATATAAGACGCGGCAGAGTAAACTGCGTCATAGTAAAAGACCTTGCGCGCTCTTTCAGAAACTACAGTGATCAAGGCTATTACCTTGACGACTGGTTCCCGCGTTATAACGTTCGCTTCATATCTCTTTATCATCAGCCACTGGACAGTTATAAAGAGCCGAAGCTCATGCGAAGCATCGCTGTACCGATTCAAGGCGTTCTGAATGAAAATCACTGCGCCGAGACCTCAGAAAAGGTTCGGGAAGTGTTTGACATGAAGCGACGCAACGGCGAGCACATAGGTTCGTTTGCCGCTTACGGCTGGCTGAAGGATCCGCATGACAAGAACGCTCTTATACTTGATGAAGTCGCCGCGGAGGTCATAAACAACATGGCCGATATGGTGCTCAATGGAATGAGTCTGAACAAAATTGCGGAGCATCTTAACGACCATGATATTCCATGCCCGGCAGTCTATAAACGTCAGGCTCTCGGCCTAAAGTATTGCAATCCACAGCTTGATAAAGGCATAAAGCCATTGTGGTCGGGATCAAGCATACGCCGCATTCTGACAGACCGTATGCTCTGCGGAGATTTGATTCAGGGACGTTACCGGATAAAAAGCTACAAGGTGCATATTCAGGAGCGTGTTCCGGAAGAAGAATGGTTCATTGCTGAAGACGCTATTCCGGCTGTGATGAGCAGGGAAAAGTTTGACAAGGTTCAAAACGCATTAAACCGAGACACGCGGCGTTCGCCAAAAGAAGTAGACCTGTACCTCTTCAGCGGATTTCTACGCTGCGCTGACTGTGGAAGAGCTATGAGCCGCAAAGTTTCCGGCAGTATAGTCTATTATATATGTAAAACATATCGTGACCTGTCCAAGAAAGCCTGTACGATTCATTCCATACGGCAAGACAGATTGGAAGAAGCAGTTCTGTATGCCATTCGGCAGCAGATATACCTCGCTGTAGATTATACGAAGCTTGTTGACGATATCAACCGCGCACCGACGGCAAAGACGCAGTCCAAGAGGCTGCTGGACGCGATAGAGCAAAAGGAAAAGGAGCTTACAAAAATATCCCGCTATAAACAGGCAATCTATCAAGATTGGAAAGACGGCGAAATCAGTCAAAGCGAGTACCGCGGTATGAAAGCCGATTATGAACGTCAGATTGAAAGTATCAACACTGCTCTTGAGAAGCTGCACAAGGAAGAACAGGAGTTGGAGACTGGCATTGATACCGAAAAACCTTGCCTTGCAGTATTCAGACAATACGGGAATATAGACCGGCTCACAAGAGATGTTCTCATCGAGTTCATCGATACGATATATGTCTACGAGGGCGGGCGCATAAGCATAAAGTTCAGATTTGCCGACGAATTCCGCAAAATACAAGAGTATATAGACCTGAATATTGCAAAAACAACGGATTAAACCGTTGCTTTTAATTGCGGCTGACCGTTCCCTAAATGGTGTGCCTCGACTGGCCCGCAGGGGCCTGCCGGTACGACGGCGACGAATGAGAACGCTATGCTCTACAACACCGACGCACAGACTGTCGCTGCCGGCGGCACGCTGACGCTCCCCGCAAACTCCATCAACTCCACCGGCAGCATCACGGCCTCCGGCACGACCGGCGTGACGCTGGCTCCGGGGCAGTACCTCGTGGCCTTCGTGTCCGACGCAAACGTCGCCGCGGTGGGAACGCTGGGCGCGGCGCTGGAGCTTGGCGGCGCGGCACTGCCGTACGCGGTCACAGCCGAGACGCAGGACGCGGCGGGCGCCGACCGCATAACGCTGACGGCGATAGTCACGCCCACAACGGCGCAGCCGCTGACCGTGATAAACAGCAGCGGCTCCTCGAACACCTACACGAACAGCACGCTCACCATAGTGAAACTTGCGTGACCTTAAAGCACACTCTTTTACAACGAAAAGCACCCCTTTACAGGGGTGCTTTCGTCATATCTTATCGTCTTTTTGTCACACGATCCTGCGGGCTTCATAGCCGCGGGTCGCGTAGTAGCCGGTGGTCAAGTCGGTGATGATAACGCCGCTGCGAGAGTTCGCCGCATGGACGAACTGGCCGTTGCCGATATACATGCCGACATGGCCTATGTAGCCGTTGGAGTAGAAGCACAGAATGTCGCCGGGCTGAAGATCGCTGGGATCAACATGGACGCCGTTGCGCGCCTGATCCTCCGCGACGCGGTTGAGCTGATATCCGAACTGGCTGTACACATAGTACATCAAGCCGGAGCAGTCAAAGCCGGTGGAAGGAGAAGTGCCGCCCCAAACGTAATCATAGCCGACAAACTGAAGCGCGTACTCGGCGATCTGCCGCCCAAGCTCGGAGCCGCCCGTGCCGGGGACTGCGGGTGCAGTAGTCGTGACGTACTGGCTGTAAACATAGCCGGACTGACCGTCGATAGTGCAGGCCGTCCAGTCGCCGGATGTACCGGTGACGCTTATTTCCTTACCGGTGTTGTATTCGCCGAGTATGGAGGAAGAGAGGGACGGGCCGCTGCGGAAGCGAACCGTGTTGCCGCGGATATACGCGGTGGTCGTTTCGGGCTCTTCAACGGTGGTGTCGCTGCCGGGCTTCGTGGTAGTGACGTACTGGCTGTAAACGTAGCCGTTCTGGCCGTCGATGCGGCAGGCAGTCCAGTCGCCGGAGCTGCCGGTGATGGTAAGCTCCTTGCCGCGGTTATAGCTGTCTATAATACCATGGCTGGTGGAGGGGCCGGTGCGGAAACGAACGCTGTCGCCGCTTATGTATCCCGCCGTCTCGACAACGGGGTCAGGCTCCGGAGTGGGTTCGGGAGTGGGTTCAGGCGTAGGTTCCGGAGTCGGCTCCGGAGTGACCTCCGGGACAGGCTCAGGAGTTGCCTCAGGCTGAGGCTCCGGTGTGGGAGCCGGGGCGGGCGTCTCGCTGTCGGTGAGAGTGACGTACTGGCTGAACACATAGCCGCTCTGACCGTTGATGACGCAGGCCGTCCAGTCACCGGAATAGCCGGTAACGCTCAGTTCCTTACCGGTGTTATACTCGCCCAGTATAGTGGAATCCGTGGACGGACCGCTGCGGAAGCGGACGTACATGGCATTAATCGTGCCAGGCTGAGCCTCGCCGTCAATAATAATTGTCGCCCCGCTGCTGTCACCGCTGTTATCCGCCTGAACGCTCAGATACATGGATGACATGAAGCCGTCTCTGCCGTTATAATTCACGGCATACCAACTGCTGTTTGAACGATCGGTCACAGTGACGCTTGTCCCCTTGGGCAGGCAGTCGAGTATCGAATATCCGGTACCCGGACCGCTGCGAAGGTTGACGTCGCTTGCGGTAACAGTGGCATTCTCGGCGAAGGCCGGGATCACCAGCAGCACACTTATAAGCAAAGCAATGGCGATCGTCCTGATAACTGATTTGCGCATTTGAAACAGATCCTTTATCTAAGATTATCTGGAGGACAGCGCACGCTCAAGCCACACCACGGCGATGTCTATCGCCGTATAGAGACTGTCTTTCTCGCTCTTTTTCACGATGCGGTCGCGCGACTTGATTGAGGGATCGGTCAGCTGAAGCTGCACGGAGACTTTTGTCGCAACGTCCAGATCCTTGACCTTCTTCGTATCAAGTATCTGAAGCATAACGATATATTTATCCGCAAAGCTTCCGTAATAGATGATATTATCCTTCCTTTGGAGAGGGTGTCCCTTATACTCCAACGCTTTTGCCAATGAAAGCACCTCCAGTATTGTAATCAAATTGTAACACTACGAATCAAGATTGTCAACAGGAAATATTATGGTAAACCATTTTTGCCTTAATTACCGCCGACAATGATGATATCGGCACCACTGCCGCCATTATCTCCGCCGCCGGAGCCGCCGTCGCCCCCACCGGAGCTGCCGCCGCTGTCACCACCGCCGGTATTTCCTCCGGTGTTCCCACCGTTATCGCTGGGTTCAGGGGTTTCGTCCGGAGTTTCGATCTCGGCGTCCTTCTCTTCCTCTTCTTCCTCTTCTTCGGCGCCGAAGATTCCGGTGTCGCCGCCGATATAGTACGGCCAAGTGAAGTCCTTATATTCAAGCCCTTCGTGCAGCGGGCGCATGACCTTTCTGAATATCTGCGCGGCAGGGTTGCCGGAGACTCTTATATATTCGGGCTGGTCGTAACCTGTCCAAACTGCCGCGACATAGTACGGCGTGCAGCCGACGAACCAACGATCCTTATAATCGGAGGTGGTACCGGTCTTGCCCGCGACGGGCATGATGCCAAGGTACGCCTCGGTACCGGTTCCGCGGTTGACCGCGTTCTGGAGCATATAGGTCATGACATGCGCGGTGTTGGCGCTGAACGCCTGAATGGTCTCTGGCTGATTATCCAGCAGCACATTGCCGTCGGCATCGGTAACAAGAGTGTAGGTACGGCTGTAGGTGAACACGCCGTCGTTGACAAACGAGCAGTACGCCTGCGCCATCTCGCGCACGGTGACGCCGTTTGTGAACTGGCCGAGCGCCATTGGCGCGTATGCGCAGTCATCCGGCACAAGGCTCGTGAAGCCCAGCTTCTGGGTCAGCCAGTCGTAGGCAACCTGAGGGGTGATCTTATCGATTATCTGAGCAGCGACGGTGTTGACCGAGTACTGAAGCGCGGTATAGATATCGATAACACCGAAGTGCCCGCCGCCGTCGTTTGAGGGATACCAGCTGGTGCCGGTGAGGTAGATGTCAGCCGAGTCGTCAACCAGCGTATTCGGCGTGATATAGCCCATGTCTATCGCAGGGCCGTAGGACGCCAGCGGCTTTATAGACGAACCGGCGGAACGGTACGTGCCCGTGGCGCGGTTGAGCGGGAAGTTGCGGTCCTTTGTCCCGACACCGCCGGTGAGCGCCTTTATCTCGCCCGTGTAGGGATCCATGATGACTATCGCGCTCTGGAGCTGCTGATTGCTGCCCCAGGTGGTCGGGATATTGTCGGTCGTCGCGTAGATGTTGTCAACATGGTACTGAACGTTCGGATCGAAGCAGGAATATATGAGATATCCGCCGTTTTTGAGCATGTGCTCCGCGGCATTATAGCTCAGAGAATTTTGCTTCATGAGGTCGCGGATGACATCATCGATGACAACCTCTTCATAGTAGCTGTATATCTGCTGGACGCCCGCGTCCTCGGGACTGTGGGCGAAGTTCAGCGGCTCATTGACCGCGGCAATATAGGTGTCGTAGTCGATATAGCCCTGATCGTACATTTCGCGGAGAATAGTCTCCTGACGTTCCTTATTGTTCTCCTGATTATAGAACGGGTCATAATATGTCGGCTTATTCGTAATGCCGACTATCGCCGCGCTCTCGGCCAGCGACAGATCCCACACGTCCTTGCCGAAATATTTCTGCGCGGCCGTCTCCACGCCGTAGCAGCCCTCGCCGAAGTAAACGGCGTTGAAGTACCAGGTGATTATCTCCTGCTTATCGTAATTTTTCTCAAGCTCCAGCGCGCTGAATATCTCCGAGAGCTTACGCTGCACGGTGACTTCATTGTTGCCTGTGAGGTTCTTGATAAGCTGCTGGGTTATGGTAGAGCCGCCGAAGTTGTTCTGCATGGTAGCGAACATCTTGATGAGCGCGCCGGAGGTACGGTACCAGTCAACGCCCTTATGCTCGTAAAAGCGCTTGTCCTCTATCGCGACAAGAGCATGCTCCATGTACTCCGGTATCTGGTCGTAATCGACCCAGATCCTGTCCTGATCGGCGGCTAGCTTCACAAGCTCCTGCCAGTTGCCGGAGGAGTCCTTATAAAGGATCGTACTGGATTCGGTAAGCTTATAGTCCTCCAGCGAGATGCCAAGCTCCGGCGTTAGGCAGGTCTTGACATAGTAGGCGAAAATGCAGGCAAACAGAAGACCCGAAATAATCAGGATCAGCAGTACCGTGCCTATCACCTTAAAAACAGAGCTGACAGCCGATGACGCCACGTCAACCGTCACATCGACCGCGGTCAGAGCGACGGGCTTTTTGCGCCGTTTCTTCGGCGCGGGTTCCTCATCCAAGGGGACGTGGTTATTATTTTCATCCACCAGAGCAGCACCTCCTTGCGTCAGATTCAAACATTGCATAAAACTCGCATTTTATACAGGCTCATATTATAACACAGCTTGTCAAACATAGGTAGCCATTTTGTAAATTTTAATTTTAAATTTAATATTATTAAGAAAGTATTCGCCTGTTTATGATTAAATAATACTCAAAGTGGAATAATTTAGTTGAAAAAATTATGAAAGCTGGTAATAAATATGGGACTCAGGATAAGAATAGGGCTGCTTATATGCCTTGCGATGGGGGCGGTGTTCACGGGGATGGAGGCGGTCAGGACGCTGCGCCCCGAAAAGTCCGAGGTCATCCCCGAAACCGTCTACGCGCAGTACGGCGAGCGCGCGGAGAACGCGGAGTTCTTCCTGCGCAGCAGCGGCGGATATGTGGCCGTGTACACTGGGCAGAAGGAGAAGGAGCCGGTCACGGTGACGGCGATTGAGGTCTCGAATCTCCGCGGCGCAGACCGCGCGATGCTCGAAAAGGGCATCCCCGTCAGCGATAAGAGCGAGCTGCTGGAGCTTCTGGAGGATCTTGGGTCGTGATGGGTCGTGAATCGACGCAGGCGCTAAACCTCTCCCCCTTGGCGCCCCTTTTAGGGGCAGCGCTCCGCGGCAAAGGTTTTTCATTGGTGCCCCGCGCTCCACAGCAAAGCACCACACTTACGCAAAAACCATGCAGTTAAAACTGCATGGTTTTCAATTTATCATTCAGCTTTTTATATATGCGCTCCACGAACCACGGCTCTGTCGAGACCTTCAGCGCATCGTCAAGCGCGAACCACGCGACGCCGCTGTTCTCCTCCTCGCAGACGCTCAGCGCGTCCCGATCGTCCGCTTCGAGCAGATAGGTGACGTTCATATGCAGGTGGCTCGGGACGTACACGCCGCGCTTTTCATGACCGTCGACCGTCAGCACCTCGAGCGAGAATATATCCCGCGACACCGGATGCACATTTCTGACACCGGTCTCCTCGCGGCATTCCCGCAGCGCGACGGACAGCAGATCGCACTCTCCGTCCGCATGGCCGCCCGTCCATGACCAGGAGTCGTATATCTTATGGTAGGCCATCAGCACCTTGTCTCTGGCCGGATTTACCACCCAGCCGGACGCGGTCATATGCGCGACAAGGTTCGTACGCAGGAAGGCATCGTCATTGCGGCGGATATAATCCAGCATCACTTCCCTGTCCCGCTCCTCCTGCTCGCAGCAGGGGCGGTAGGCCATGATATCCTCGTATATTCCCATCAGTCCGACACCTTATACATATCCCGCCGCAGCAGCTTGCCGACCGGAATGGCGCGCCGCGATTCGTCCACGCGGGCAAGGTCGATATCTGCATAGACGATCTCCTCGCCGCTGCCGGCCTCGCAGAGAACGTCGGCATATGGGTCTGCTACCAGAGAGTGACCCCAGCTGTGCCAGTGTATGCTCTCGTCCAGAGCGGCGCAGCAGCCGGCCATATATATCTGGTTATCCATCGCTCTTGCGCGCAGCAGCAGCTTCCAATACTTCGGCCCGGTAATACTGGTAAACTGCGCGGGGATGAAAACAAGCTCCGCGCCGCGCTGGGTTATAGTACGCATCAGTTCCGGAAAGCGCACGTCGAAGCACACGGCGACGCCCATGCGCCCGAACTCCGTGTCGAACACCTCGATGCTGTTCCCATGGCCGAATATCTCCGATTCGTGGCTGTGCAGTTCCGGCAGGTCGGAATCGAAAAGATGCATCTTCCGGTACTTCGCAAGCTGCGCGCCGCTGCGGTCGAACACATAGCAGGTATTATACATGCGGCCGTCCGCGACCTCCGGTATACTCCCGCCGACGAGCAGCAGCCCGTACTCCTTCGCCCAGCGCGACATTTTCTCGACGATATCCTCGCTGCCGCGTTCGGCAAACATTCTGAACGCCGCGCCGCGGTACTGGCAGCAGTACATCTCCGGCAGGCACACGGCCTGCGCGCCGTGCTCCGCCGCCTCGCGCAGCATCGCCTCGGTCTTGTTCATCGTTGTATCAACGTCAAAATCAGTGCGCAGCTGGCACAGCGCCAGCTTGAATTTCTTATCGCTCATATCGTCTCTAAATAGCTCTCAACATCAAAGTCCACAGTCTTCTCATCCTTGCGCAGGTACAGCGGGTGGTGCGGGTGCCCCTTGGCGGAGCGCTTGCCCGCGCAGAGCCAGCGCGCCCCGTAGCGCCGCCCGATGTCCACCATCTCGCGCACGCAGTTGGGCAGGTACGGCCGCTTTTCGATTATGGTCCCCCATGCCGCCCATACCGCCGGACATATCCCATCGCCGACGTTCGAGAGTATGTACTCAAACGCGCGCATGTTCTCCTCGTGGAGGCGGCGGTTGAGCTCCCTGTCCATATCGTCCGGGCGGGTGGCGCGCTGGGCGTAGACGTTGAACATCGTCCAGCTGTCAAAGCCGTTGCCCGCCGCTATTCTCGCGACGGACTTGAGCGTGTTGTCCAGATCGTCCGGCGCGGCGGTGGAGGGATTTATGCCGATGCATATGAGCGGGTTCTGCCCCTTTGTGCCCAGAATGTATCGGTACTCGGTGTAGAAATCCGGCACGTACAGCCATTTTTCGCTGTCGTAATCGCCCCGCCGCCCGGAGGCGGCGAGGGCATCGTCGAAGCTGAGGATCTCTATCGTCTGGCTCGCTCCGCTTGGAATATGCATTACTTTACCGCCTCAAGCAGCTCGACAGTGCGGTCGGTGCGCTCCCATGTTACGTTCAGGTCGGTGCGCCCCATGTGGCCGTAGGCGGCGAGCTGACGGTATATCGGGCGGCGCAGATCGAGATCGCGGATTATCGCGCTGGGGCGGAGGTCAAATACCTTCTGCACGGCTTCGCCGAGCTTCTCATCGGACACCTTGCCGGTGCCGAAGGTCTCGACCAGCACGGAGACGGGGCGAGCGACGCCGATGGCGTACGCAAGCTCGACCTGGCAGCGGGTGGCCAGACCCGCGGCCACAACGTTCTTTGCGACGTAGCGCGCCACATATGCCGCGCTGCGGTCGACCTTGGTGGGATCCTTGCCGGAGAAGGCGCCGCCGCCGTGGGGAGCGCTGCCGCCGTAGGTGTCGACGATTATCTTGCGTCCGGTGAGGCCGGAGTCGCCCTGCGGGCCGCCGATGACGAAACGTCCGGTCGGGTTTACATAATACTTGGTGTTCTCGTCCAGCAGCTCGGCCGGAACGGTGGTCTTAATAACAAGCTCTATCATGTCGCGGCGGATCTGCTCAAGCTCCACGTCGGGAGAATGCTGAGTGGAGATGACGACGGCGTCAACGCGGACGGGGTGATGGTTCTCGTCATACTCGACCGTGACCTGAGTCTTGCCGTCGGGACGGAGATAGCTGACAAGGCCGTCCTTGCGTACCTGAGTGAGGCGCTTGGCAAGCTTGTGGGCGAGGGTGATGGCAAGAGGCATAAGCTCCTCGGTCTCATCGCAGGCGTAGCCAAACATCATGCCCTGGTCACCCGCTCCGTTCTGAAGCTCGTCCTCTTCGCCGTTCTTGTTTTCGAGCGCCTTGTCAACGCCCATGGCGATGTCGCCGGACTGCTCGTCGATATTGGTGATGATGCCGCAGGTGTCGCAGTCGAAGCCGTACTTTGCGCGGTCGTAGCCGATGTCGCGGATGACCTCGCGCGTGATCTTCGGGATGTCAACATAGCAGCTGGTGCTGATCTCGCCCATGATGTGGACAAGGCCGGTGGAAACGGTGGCCTCGCAGGCAACGCGCCCCTGAGGATCCTGCTCCATGATGGCGTCGAGCACGGCGTCGGAGATCTGGTCGCAAATTTTATCGGGATGCCCCTCGGTAACGGACTCGGAAGTAAAGAAATATCTGCTCATTTTCTATATCCTTTCCACCTTATCAGGTCAAGTGCATAAGAAAAACCCCCCGCCGGCAGGCGAGGGATGAATTACGCTTATATAGCCTCATCTTTCGTCACCGCCGGATTTGGCACCTTGCAAACGCAGGTTGCCGGGCTTCACAGGGCCGTTCCCTCCACCTCTCTTGATAAGGTATTTAATTTTAACGTATCTATTATAACAGATTATACCGGCTTGTCAATAGTATAATCCGCCGTATCTCGGCGTCACAGCAGCAGTCTGCTTATCAGCGGTATCGTCACAACCGACAGCAGCACCGACACGAGGACACCCTCGGCCGCAAGCTCGGGGTCGCGGTCATACTGTATTGCAAGCACCGCAATGACCACCGCGCTTGGCACGGCCGCGTTCATGATCATTGTGTTCAGCAGCACAGTATCCGTCACGAACGGACGCAGCGCCAGCCATATGACGATCGGGCACACGATGAGCCGCACGAAGGATGCGAAATACGTCAGCGGATTTGCAAATGCATCCCGAATACGCACCGCCCCCAGCGACGCGCCTATGACTATCATCGACATCGGCACCGTAGCCGCGCCGACGACGGAGCACAGGTCGCATATAAGCTCGGGCGCCTTGATGCGGAAACCCGCAACTATGAGCGCCGCGAAAGACGCGATGAGCGGCAGCGTGATGATATCGCGCATACTGAGCTTGACGTTCCCTCCATGCCCGACGCGCCACACCCCGTAGGTGTAGAGCAGGACGTTGAAAGGGATGCAGGTTATGATAAGATAGAACATCGCCGTGCCACCGTACAGCTCGCGCACGATCGGAGCCGCGATGAACATCGTATTGGGCGCGGCGATCAGCAGCTCAATTATAGACGCTCTACTCTTGTTCTTACGGAACGGCAGCGCGAAGAGGAATCCCACTATGTACATTATGACCATGCTCACCGTGGATATGAGCAGGAGTCTGGCAAGCTCTGCCCCGTTTATGTCCGGCAGGCCGTTGAATACGGAATCCAGCACCAGAGCCGTCAGCATTACGTTCATGGTGAGCGAGCTTGCGGTTTTGGTAAATTCCTTTGAGAAATAGCCGCGCCGTGCTCCGACGTAGCCGATGGCAATGATGATGAGAATCGTTGACAGTTTGACTAAAAGAATCTGCTCCACTGGGAAATACCTCGGATCATAATTATATATGCAATATCAGCCTTGCTACGTTTATATATATAAGCAGCGACACCGCGTCCGTCACGGTGGATATCAGCGGGTTTGCCATGACCGCCGGATCGACCCCGACCTTCTCCGCGATTATCGGCAGCATGCTGCCGACGACCTTTGCGAACATTACGATGAACACTATCGAAACGCTGACCGTCGCCGCGACGGCGATCGTCACGCTGTCGTTATGCAGCAGCATCCCGTCAAGCAGCAGCATCTTCACAAAGTTCACCGCCGCGAGCGTAAGCCCGCAGATGGCGGCGACGCGCCACTCCTTCCACATGACGCGTAACGCGTCCTTCGGCTCCGTATCGCCGAGGGACAGGCTGCGTATGACCGCGGTGGACGCCTGCGCGCCGGAGTTGCCGCCGGTGCCCATCAGCATGGGGATGAAGGCGACAAGCCCCGCCTGCACGGCGAGCATATCCTCAAACTTTGTGAGTATCATGCTCGTAAACGTCGCCGACAGCATCAGGAACATCAGCCACGGGATGCGGTTTTTCCACATCTCAAGCGTGCCGGTTCTGGAATACGGCTTGTCGGACGGCGTCATACCGGCCATGATTTCAAAGTCTTCCGTCGTCTCTTCTTCCATGACGTCGATGACGTCGTCAACGGTGACGATGCCGACGAGCCGGCCCTCAAGGTCGACCACAGGTATCGCCATAAGGTCGTAGTCGGATATCTTTTCCGCAACGCTCTCCTGATCTTCGGTGGTCGTGGCGAAGATGACGTTCGTGTCCATCAGGTTCTCGATGACCGTGTCGTCCTCGGCGAGGAGCAGATCCTTTACGGTCACGATGCCTTCAAGCTTCCGGTCGGCAGAGGTGACGAAGCAGATGTATATCGTCTCCTTGTCCTCGCCGATGCGGCGGATGCGCGCGATGGACTCGCGCACGCTCATGTATTTCTTCAGGTCAATGAATTCCGCGGTCATTATGCTGCCCGCGGAATTCTCCGGATAATGCAGATACTGGTTTATGAGCTTTCTCGTCTCCGGCGTCGCGGTGCGCATGACGCGCTTTACGACGTTGGCGGGAAGCTCCTCCATCATGTCGACGGCGTCGTCAACGTACAGCTCTTCCAGTATTCCGGAGAGCTCCGAGTCCGTGATGGAGTTTATCACCTGCTCCTGCTCGGGAGCGTCAAAATTTGCGAAAACCTCCGCCGCCGTCTCCTTTGACAGGAGTCTGAATACCATTGGCATGCGGTTGTCTCCGATCTCCGAAAGGAACTCCGCAACGTCAAACTCCTGCATATCCTCCAGCCGCTGCTGGAGACGCTTCATATCGCGCCGGTCAAGAAGTTCGGTCAGCTCTTCGTTCTGCCGCTCGTGGATGGCCTCAAAGTCCATAGTGGCCTGCTGTTCTTCGTTATTCTCCAATGGACTCACCTCCTGTAAAATGATAATAGGCGCGCGTCAGCGGTTTCCCGGTGCGCGTCAGTCCTCCACGCCGAGATAATCCGCCTGCTCGCGGCTGAGGCTGTCTATCTCCACGCCCATGGAGCTGAGCTTGCGGCGCGCGACGGCCTCGTCCAGCTCGCGCGGGACGGGGATGACGCCCGGCTTCAGGCTGCCGCGGTTTGCGGCAAGATACTCGGCGCTGAGCGCCTGTATCGCAAAGCTCATGTCCATTATCTCCGCCGGGTGGCCGTCGCCAGCCGCGAGGTTAACAAGGCGGCCTTCCGCTATCGTGAACAGGGTCTTCCCGTTCGGGAGGACATAGCCCTGAATGTTGTGTCTCGCGTCGTACTTCTCGACGGCCAGCTTCTCAAGCCCCGCCATATCGACCTCGACGTCGAAGTGACCGGCGTTTGTGAGTATGGCGCCGTCCTTCATCGTCTCGAAGTGCTCGGCCGTGATGATGCCGCTGCATCCGGTAACGGTGACGAACATGTCGCCTATCTTCGCGGCCTCGCGCATCGGCATGACCTCGTAGCCGTCCATGACCGCTTCAAGCGCACGGACGGGGTCTGTCTCGGTGACGATGACCTTTGCGCCGAGTCCCTTGGCGCGCAGGCTGACGCCCTTGCCGCACCAGCCGTAGCCGGAGACGACGACGTATTTGCCCGCGACGATGAGGTTCGTCGTGCGCATGATGCCGTCCCAGACGCTCTGACCCGTGCCGTAGCGGTTGTCGAACATGTGCTTGCAGTCGGCTTCGTTGACCATGACCATCGGGAAGCGCAGCTCGCCCGCGCGATCCATTGCCTTCAGGCGGTGGATACCGGTCGTTGTCTCCTCGCAGCCGCCGATGACCTCAGGGATGAGGTTGGTATACTTCGTGTGCATGATGTGGACCAGGTCGCCGCCGTCATCAATAATAATATTGGGCGCGGCTTCAAGCACCGAGCACAGGCAGCTTTCGTATTCCTCCATATCGCAGCCGTAGCGCGCAAACACCTGCATCCCGCCCGCGGCGAGAGCGGCGGCGACATCGTCCTGCGTGGAGAGAGGATTCGAGCCGGTAACATACATCTCTGCTCCACCCATTTCCATGACGCGGCAGAGGTAAGCGGTTTTCGCCTCGAGATGCACCGACAGAGCGACTCGCAGCCCCGCGAACGGCTTTGTGCGGCGGAAATCCTCGCCGATGCCGCGCAGAACGGGCATGTTTCGCTCCACCCATTTGATTTTCATCTCACCCGAAGACGCAAGAGCTATATCTTTTATTCTGCTCACTGTGTTACCTCCCGTAAACATCAAATTAAGACAAAATATTTTAACACGCCGCCGCTGCATTGACAAGAGCAAAAAGCTGCAATAAAATACACATAAATCATACCCCTTTTGGAGGACTCGCATGGACGCTTATACCCGTGAATTCACATTGGAGACCGCAGACGCAGCGGAGCTTTTCCGCTGCCTTCAGGATACCGCCGGAGACGACGCGAACCGCCGCGGCGGCGGCATGGACGCACTGTTTGCCGAAGGGCATGCTTGGGTGCTGCTGTGGCAGCGGCTGGATATGCGCCGCGCTCCCTCAGCCGGAAATCAGATAAAGGTAGTCACCGCGCCCGGGAAGGGGCGGCTGGGGCTGTATCCGCGCCGCTTTGAGCTGTGGAGCGGCAGCGAACAGATCGGCGCTGTGCACAGCGTATGGGCGATCATCGAGATCGCGTCGCGGAGCATGGTGCCGCTGACGGAGCAGCCGCTTTCAGGCGAGATGGAGCGCCAGAGCCTGCGCATGGACAACATCCCCGCGCCGGAACACAAGCTGTATTTCGACTTCACGCCGGCGGCAAAGCACATCGACCGCAACGGGCATATGAATAACGCCGCGTATCTCGCGGCGTTGTCGGAGTATCTGCCGAAGCGCGACGGCTTCAGCCTGAGTATTCTGTATCACAGAGAGATCATGCCCGAAGAGAGCGTCCGCGTATACTGGCAGGATGTTGACGGCGCGCGGATATTCCAGGGCTGCGCGGGCGATGAGGAGTGCTTCCGCCTGTCATACGGCGCGCCCGTTGAGCTTGGCTGAGACGAGCATATCGCCCCGATAGCAAAGCTTGAGCGAGAAAAACGGCTCCTCCTCGGCGAGCAGCCGGAGAAATATTTTGTCGCCCTCCCACAGCGGAAGCGCGCCGATCTTCTCCTTGTCGATCCAGCGCAGCTCGCCCTCGTCGCAGTCAGGCCGCATCGTTCCGGTGAAATCGCTCACAGTGAACAGGTGCATGTACTCCGTGCCCCATTCGTCGGACACGAAGGTCACGATGCCGCGGTAGCGCCATGAGACGGCGGTCAGCCCCGTCTCCTCGAGCATCTCGCGCTGCATACATTCCTCTGGGCTTTCTCCCTGCTCGAATTTGCCGCCGACGCCGATCCACTTACCCTCGTTTTCGTCGTGCTCTTTCTTTACGCGGTGCAGCATGAGATACTGCCCGCCGCGTTCTATATAGCAAAGACTCGTGTTTTTCATATTCATCACCGCGGTAATTATAAACCGCGGGCATGCACATGTCAAAGAATTATAATCGGAGGTACAGACATGAATTTCAGAATGATCCACGAAAATTACAACGTTTCCGATCTCGCGCGCTCGATGGAGTTCTACGAGCAGGCGCTCGGCCTGCACGAGAGCCGCCGCAAGACCTCGGAGGATTTCACGATCGTATACATGCAGGACCCGACCGGCAGCTTCGAGCTTGAGCTGACATGGCTGAAGGATCATCCGCAGAAATACGATCTCGGCGAATGTGAATTTCATCTCGCATTCCGCACGGACGACTACGCCGCCGCGCACGCGAAGCACGAGGCGATGGGCTGCATCTGCTTCGAGAACCCCTCGATGGGCATTTATTTCATCGAAGACCCCGACGGCTACTGGCTCGAAATAGTGCCGGAGAGAAAATAAATCATAACCCCTTATCCGACGGATAAGGGGTTATTGCTATTTACTTCGTATTTACTCTTCCGATGCCGAACTCGGCGGCGGCGATGGTGGTGTTGCCCTCTCTGTCGCTGAGCACCTGCACTACGCGGTAGCGCCCTTCGGAGAGCGTGCCGTAATGGTCTGCGACGTTGAAGGTCAGCTCATCGCTGCCCCCTGCGGGCAGGGTGAACAGCTGCATGGTGGTAAAGTTTATCTTGTCCTCGACCACGCACCACTTGGAGTTCTTCCACACTTCGAGCCGCTGACCGGCATCGTAGTTATAGTCCTGATCGGTGGTGTTCTCGAGCACGACGGTGAATTCGTCCGTCTCATCCGTCACGGTCTTCTGTGGGATGTACATCTGTACCTTATCGTTGACTTCGCTGTCGCTGTACTCGCTGGCGGTATAGCTTTTTGATCCGCAGGCGGCAAAGGAAAGCGCCATGGCTCCGCATATCAGAGCAATGATCATTTTTTTCATTTTTCATTTCTCCTTTCGGGGTTATACCTGTATGACGGAAGTTTTCGCAGAAAGTTCCCGTCGTATACGAGAAAATTGTCTGCGGGATCTTCTGACCTCGCAGACAATGGTTTCTCACGGATTCATGGTGTAGTTCGGGGCTTCCTTGGTGATGTAGATATCGTGCGGGTGGCTCTCCTTGAGACCCGCGCTGGTGATGCGGACGAACTTGCTGTTCGTGCGCAGCTCCTCGATATTGTGCGAGCCGGTGTAGCCCATGCCGGAGCGCAGGCCGCCCATCATCTGATATATGGTGTCGCTCACGGGTCCCCGGTAAGGCACGCGGCCTTCGACGCCTTCGGGAACGAGCTTCTTGTTGTTCTGCTGGAAGTAACGGTCCTTGCTGCCGCACTGCATGGCGCCGAGGCTGCCCATGCCGCGGTAGACCTTGAACTGACGTCCCTGATATACCTCGGTCTCGCCCGGCGCTTCCTCGCAGCCTGCGAGCATGCTGCCCATCATCACGACGCTGCCGCCCGCGGCGATGGCCTTGACGATGTCGCCGGAGTACTTGATGCCGCCGTCGGCAATGATGGGAACGCCGAACTTGTCCGCGCGCTCGCCGCACTCAAGTATCGCGCTGATCTGCGGCACGCCGATGCCGGCCACAACGCGGGTGGTGCAGATGGAGCCGGGGCCTATGCCGACCTTGACGCAGTCCGCGCCCGCCTTGATGAGCGCTTCCGTCGCCTCGGGAGTTGCAACGTTGCCGGCAACGAGCTGGATGTCGGGGTACTTCTCCTTGACGAGTCTGACAACGCGCATGATGTTCGCAGAATGGCCGTGCGCGCTGTCTAGCACGAGCACATCCGCGCCCGCGTCGATAAGAGCGCCCGCGCGGTCGAGAACGTCGTTCGTGACGCCGATGGCGGCGGCGCAGAGCAGACGACCCGCGGAGTCCTTCGCGGAGTTGGGATACTTCATTACCTTCTCGATATCCTTTATGGTGATGAGGCCACGGAGCTTATAGTCCTCATCGACTATCGGGAGCTTTTCAATACGGTTTTTCTGGAGGATGGCCTTCGCCTCGTCCAGAGTCGTGCCGACAAGGCCGGTTATGAGGTTCTTGCTGGTCATGACCTCGTCGATGTGGCGGCTCATATCGGTCTCGAATTTCATGTCACGGTTGGTGATGATGCCGATGAGCTTGCCGTCGTCGTCAACGATGGGTACGCCGGAAATGCGGAACTTGCCCATCAGCGCGTCCGCGTCGCCCAGCGTGTGGCCGGAGTTGAGGAAGAACGGGTTCGTGATGACGCCGTTTTCGCTGCGCTTGACGAGATCGACCTGCTCAGCCTGACGCTCGATGCTCATATTTTTATGAATGACGCCGATGCCGCCTTCGCGGGCAATGGCTATCGCCATTCTGTATTCCGTGACCGTATCCATCGCGGCGCTCATGACCGGCACGTTGAGCTTGACCTTGTTCGTGAGCTTGGTGGAAAGATCGACGTCTGCGGGGAGCACGTCGCTCTCTGCGGGAACCAGCAGCACATCGTCAAAGGTCAGACCCTCGCCGGTAAAGCGGCGCGCATATACACTGTTCTGCTCCATATGAAAAGACCCCATTTCTTTAAAATTTTAGCAATTATATCAGATTCTGCGGGAAAGTCAATGTAAATTTATGTAATATATTATTTTAAGCTGCCGCTTATTCATTTCCGTGGCTGCGCGCATAATAAAATATATATTGCTGAGCCAGCCCCGCGCAGTCGCCGAGCGAGGCGGGATCGAAATCCGGCGGGAAATGCTCCTTCAGTGCGCGGCGTATCCACACGTCTATCGGGAATGCCTCCATATGGTACAGCCCGAACAACACGACGCAGTTTGCGACCTTCTCGCCGACGCCGTTGAGCTTCAGAAGCTCCTTCTTCGCCGCCGTGCCGTCCTCCGCCGCGAGCCTGTCAAGCTCCAGCGCACCGGACGCAACAGCGGCTGCGGCGTCTATGATGTACGGCGCGCGGTAGCCGCAGCGCAGCGGGGCAAGGTCTGCCGCCTGTAATCCGGCCAGCCGCTCCGCCGGCGGGAAAGAATAAAAACGCTCCCCCTCGAATTCCAGCTCGTCCCCGAACATGGCGCACAGGCGCTCAACGATGCCCTTGATGCGCGTGATGTTGTTGCACTGGGAGATGATGAACGAGCACAGCGCCTCCCATCTGTCCTGCCGCAGGATGCGTATCCCGCGCCCGAACTCGACGCACTGCGCCAGATATTCACCGCCGTCGAAGCTGCGCGTGGCCGCGGCGTAGTCACGGTCGAGGTCAAAATATTCGCGCCACAGCTCATCGGGCGCGGCGGAGCGCAGGTACACCCTGCCGTTCTCCGTCCATACCCGCGCCGGATACCCGAAGGCGACGCCGGTGTAGATGCCGTTTTCGTCCGCGTTCCAGCGGAAGCACTGCCCGCATTCAAAGGTTTTCACTATATTAAGCTCATCCGCTCCCGCAAGATTCAGAGTATGTATTTCAGTATTTTTTGACATAAAAATCACCGTCAAGATTATAAATCTCAACGGTGATTTTTTCAAGTGGTCAATCGTTCTCAAGCAGCTTGGAGGCAGGGATGCCGAGCACCTCGGCAATGCTGAACAGCGTCTCCAGCGATACGCCGCGCACCGTGCCCGTCCCCTCCACCTGAGCGATGAAGTTCACGCTGCGGCCGATCTTCTCAGCGAGCAGCTCCTGCGTAAGCCCTGCCTTTTTCCGGTAGTACGCTATCTTCAAACCCATGGTTATATACTTATCCGCAAATCTGGTATGCATATCTATACCTCCATGCGGATATGCTACCAACAATCAGGCAGAAATATAATTGAGCTAAACTAAATATTTATTTACTTCAAGTAAATTTAGATGTAATATAGTTCCGTGAGGTGAAGTTATGGATAAACTGAAAATGAAAATTGCAGAGGACGCGATAAGAAAAATTGCCGCGGACAGCGGCGAGAGCGTTGAGTCCGTCAGGAGGAACATACAGATCGCAATGGTGAACGGCCTTGCCAGCACGGACGCCGATGTGCAGCGGTTCTGGCAGAGCGTCCCCCGCGAGGGCGAGCTTCCGACTCCGGAGGAGCTGATTCTGTACATCGCCGAGGTCGCGATGGATAAGGGGGAAAATTAGGGGGGCGCGCCCTTGGCGCCCCTGTTAGGTAGCGAAGCGGCGGCGCGGCGAGACGCTGTCGGCGTAGCCGACTGAGGGGTCGCCAGTCTCGGTCTATTGCCATTAGGTAAAAGACACTGCAGCGTATAGAAATCGGGACGGCACAGAGGCCGTCCCCTACGAACACACTTTTCCCACACTGCTCCCATAGCAACGGGATAGCAAATGGCAACACAGTTCGGCTAATCTTCTTCAGCGTTTGTATCTGTTTTCAGTTCGACTATATTGGTGCCGTATTTCGGTTCAGAGTACATGCAGGTATCAATATATATCTCTTCGGTTTTCAGCAATGCATTTCGCAGGCTCGTTGCCGCCGGCAACGCCAAAGGTATGGTTTCCAATTCATCGATGACATCGTCTACGGTTCCGCATAATACGGCGTACATTTTCTTATAATCGGCCACTTTTATACCTCCACTGCAAATATCGACCAGTATAGCGGTCAATATTTTCTCTCAGCTTAGCATAAAATTTGACTACTTGCAACTGATACTGGTCAAAAATTATGCAGGCGGAGAAGAACATGGAGCAAAAAATCAGGCGTGACCGGAACATGGGCGATAATCTGCGCAGACTTCGGGCGGGCAGCGGACTGTCGCAGGAAAAGCTGTGCGCGGAGCTTCAGCGCCGCGGCTGCGATATCGGACGGACGACCTACGCAAAATATGAGTCCGGCGAACTGAATATCCGGGCAAGCGTTATAGTGGAGCTGAGGAAAATCTATTCCTGCTCGTATGACGAATTCTTTGCTGGGCTTGAAGATGAAGAATAACCGACGCCGGGGCACATGCCCCGGCGTCGATCTTCAGCTTGTCAAAAAAGTCCTGTGAGGACTTTTTTTGACAAGCTTCATCCGCCGAGCATTTTGATATTATCAAAATGCTGCTTTGCTCCAAAAGTCGTTGATGTATCAAGACTTTTGGACGGCGGTTTATTGTATTTGAGGCGGGCCTTGCCCCCTCAAGCTCCCCCGCTGCTCTCTTATCCGCGCCCTGCTGCACATGTTCTTTGACAGACTGTAACCGACGCCGGGGCACATGCCCCGGCGTCGATCTATATTTTTGTAAGCAAGTTAAAGACGTTTACTTTCCTGCTGGCAGCACATCATTTTCAATCGCCGGGAGCTTCAGCTCCGCGGCGAAGTGCTCCTCGTCGGAGCGTATCTCGAAGCTGCCGCCCATATGCGTCATTATCTTCTCGCAGGTGCGGATGCCTATCTTCGTGCTCTCGACGCGGTTCATCGAGCGCACCACGTAGTTCGACACACAGACGCTCAGCCAGCCGTTTTCCAGCGCGGAGAGGATCATCACCGGCCGCGACTTGTCCGCATACTTGCGCAGGTTCGACAGCAGATTATCGAACACGCGCTTGAGATACATCGTATCCGCCGAGACGCGGCAGTCGCCGATGAAGTCGATGCGCGACACGTTGAACCCGTCGTCCTGCAGGTCGAACTGCAGCTCGAGCATGAACTGGTCGAGCAGCATCCTCGCGTCAAACTCCTCCATGTTCATCTCAAGGTCGGCGCGGCCGAAAACAAGGAAATACTTGAACAGTTCGTCCGTGAGATCCTTCAGCTCCATGGCCTTGCCGTAGGCCGCGGAGATAAACTGCTTCGCCTGTTCCTCGTCGCTGATGCCGTTCTCGTCAAGCAGGCTGAGATAACCCAGCATCGAGGTCATCGGTGTGCGGATATCGTGCGAGATTGCGGTTATCAGCTCGGAGTTTGCCTGCCATGCACGCCGCTCGTTGCCCATTTTCTCAATGACAGAGCTGCGCATCATGTCCACCTCATGCGCAAGCATCGAAAGCTCGTCGTTGCCCTTGACGGTTATATCGTGCTCAAGATCGCCCTCGCCGATCTCCCCCGCCTCATTCGACAGCACTATTATGCGCTTCGTCATCCGCTGCACATACCACAGCAAAACCGCTATGAATATCAGGCACGCCGAAGCCCACGCTACAACGTTTGCCAGCGCGTATTCGCGCACCTGCGAGTTCTCGCTTATCGCTATCTGATACAGTCCGTCGGCAAAGCGCATCGGATAAAGTCTCTGGCTCTGCGCAATATACTGGCTTCGCTCCGCTCCGGCAATATTTGAGACGTTGACAGCCTCTCCGTCATGTACACGCATGGAGAAGCTGCGTCCTTTATAGATAAGAATGGTGACATATTCATGGTCCTTCGCCCAGCGCGCGACGGCGGAAGCGTCGTCACCATTGATGCGGCGTGAGCTTACATAGCTGCTGAACTGCGAATACACCTCAGCCTTGCGGGAAGAAATCGCATCGCTGCTCATATACACCTTATCGACGATGAGGTTCCCCACCCCGCGCACGACCGCCATCACGATCAGCGCGCAGGCGAAGCCCAGCAGGATCGTATAAAGCATTTTCGCGTTGAGCGAGGACGGCAGGCGCCTTTTCCTCCGCTCAGGTTGCTTCTCAGTCAATTTGATAGCCCTTTCCCCAGACCGTGCGAACTATCTTCGGACTGGACGAATTTTCTTCTATCTTGCGGCGCAGGTTCAGAACGTGCACCATCACGGTGTTGCCGGAACCGGCGAGGTACTTTTCGTTCCACACGGCCTCGTACAGCTCCACGGCAGTCACGGTGCGGCCGCGGTTCTGGAGCAGATACGCGAGGATGGCGTACTCCGTGTCGGTCAGGGCGACGGGCTTGCCGCTGCTCGTGACCTTGTGCGTCGAGAAATCGACCTCAAGATTCTCCACTGCAAGCGCCTCTTCCGGCTTGCCGCGGTACTCCTTATACCGGCGCATCAGCGAGCTGACCTTGGCCAGCAGCTCCACGCTGGAGAAGGGCTTGGACAGGAAATCGTCGCCGCCGCTGGAATAGGCGCTGACGCGGTCGTTCTCGGCGGACTTCGCGGTGAGGAACAGGACGGGGACGTTGGAGTCCTTGCGTATCGCGTCGCAGGTCTGGAAGCCGTCCATCCCCGGCATCATCACATCCAGCAGCACGAGGTCAAGCTCCGGATGCTCCTTCACATACGCGACGGCCTCCATGCCGCTGCTCGCCTCGGCAACAGTATATGTCTCGCTCAGCAATATCTTCAGCACCTGGCGGATATCCGGATCGTCGTCTACTATTAGAATATTGGAACTGGCAGCCATATTTATCTCTCCTCTATACAAAAACGATACATAAAATTTGCCTGTTCGATGCAATCGCGGTTCACAATGGCGGCAGCGCGGCGGGAGGAGGCGCTGCGGTATGGCGCGATGCATTTTAACTGAGTGCATCATAACACATAATTTCATATAAACCAACGAAAAATCAAACATTTAAGAAAAGTTAAGAGACAGAGCGCGCATTATATGCTACAATGAGACCATAGATTTTTATCCCTATGTGCGTTCGATAGAAATCCCATTGAATTTCCGAGGAGGACCATAATGAAAAAGACAGCAAAAATCATCTCTCTGCTGCTCGCTGCGGCACTGGCACTGAGCCTCTGCGCCTGCGGCAGCGGCGGGGACAACAGCAATAACGGCGGCAACGACAAGCCCGACAGCACGCCGACGCCGGAATATGTCTATGCGTCCAGCTTCTCCAAGCTGAATAACGGCGACGGACATACCTACCTCAACCCCTTCCTGTTCACCGAAACCGGCTTTTACACCGTTGAGAACGAAAAGGTCGGCGAGATGGAGCACGACACTCCCGCCGAGTACGAGGGTCAGTACGACATATACGAGAACCGTCTGTACCTCAACGGCTATGACGGAACCCGCACCAAGCTTGAAAACTACGCCCCCGTTAAGCTTGAGGGTCACGGTCAGACCTCTACCAGCAGCCTTTCCCAGCTCCGCCTCATGGCTGACGGCAGCCTGATGTCTCTTGAGACTCTGTACCTCTCTTGGAGCGACGCTCCCGAAGGTCTTGATGAGTCCAGCGACGAATACTGGAACTACTACCAGTACGAGCAGCACTCCTATCTCCGCAGTCTCGACGCTACCGGCGCTGAGCTTAGCTGTGTCGAGCTCAGCAGCAGCTCCAACGGTGACGACTCCTTCTACCCGTACAACATGGTCGTCACCGACGACGGCAAGGTCGTTGTCACCAGCGACATGCTCATCCGCGTCTTCAACACCGACGGCTCCGTCGACTTCGACATTGATCTCGACAACTACCCCGAAAACCTCATCAAGCTGCGTGACGGCAACGTCGGCATTCTCGCCTACGGCAACGACGGCTATGGCATACAGCTTGTCGACATCGCTTCCCGCTCTCTCGGCAAGACCCTGAAGCTCAAGGGCTGGACCCAGAACATGATAACCGGCGACGGCGACTATGACATCTACTATACCAACGGTCTGAGCTTCTACGGCTACAACTTTGACACCGAGACCGAGACCAAGATCTTCAGCTGGCTCGACTGCGACGTCAACACCAACAACCTCTCCAACCAGTACGTCCTGTCCGACGGCCGCATCGTCGCCGTCACCAACGAGTGGGACGGCAAATACGAAAACTGCACCAGCGAGCTTATCACCATCAGCAAGGTTCCCTCCAGCAGCCTGCCGCAGAAGACCTACATCACCCTCGGCACTCAGGGACTCAACTGGGACACGCAGGAGCTTATAGTCAAGTTCAACCGCAATAGCGACCAGTACCGTATTCAGGTCAACGACTACTCCGAGTACAACACCGACGATGATTACTCCGCCGGTCTCACCAAGCTCACCACCGAGATCATGGCCGGCAACGTGCCTGACATTCTCGACCTCAGCGGCTTCTCCGTCTCCCAGCTCGCGGGCAAGGGACTCATCGCCGATCTCGACAGCTTCTTCGACGCCGATCCCGATCTGAACAAGTCCGACTTCATCCCGAACGTTCTCGCCGCCTTCGAGGTTGACGGCAAGCTCTACTCCACTGTCTCCAACTTCAACATTCAGGGCGTTGCCGGCGCAAGCTCCATCGTGGGCGACACTCCGGGCTGGACATATCAGCAGCTTCAGGACGCTCTGGCACAGATGCCGGAGGGCTGCGATATTTTCAGCTACTCCACCACCTCTACCGACGTACTCTCCTCCTGCCTCGCTCTCGATATGGGCACGCTCGTAGACTGGACGACCGGCCAGTGCAATTTTGAGAGTCAGAGCTTCATAGACATGCTGAAGTTTGCCTCCCAGTTCCAGAACGATTTCAACTGGGACAGCTACGAATACAGCGATGACGACAACGACTATACCCGCATTGCTCAGGGCAAACAGATGCTGCTCAATACCTATATCAGCGATTTTAACGACCTGCCCATGTACGACGCCATCTTCGGCGGCAGCGTCACCTATATTGGATACCCGACCTCCAGCGGCACCGGCAACATGCTGAACTTCAACAACTCCGGCTACGCCATCTCTGCCCGCTGCGAGAACAAGGACGCCGCATGGCAGTTCATCCGCACCTTCTTCACCGAGGACTTCCAGAAGGGACAGTACGGCTTCCCGAGCAACATCAATGCATATAATGCAAAGCTCAAGGAGGCCATGACTCCCGAGTATCAGAAGGACGGGGACGGCAATTATGTCCTTGACGAGAACGGCAACAAGATAGAGGTGTCCCGCGTCGGTATGAGCTGGGGCAGCGGCGATAATTATATCGAGATCTACGCCACCACGCAGGAGCAGGCAGATAAGCTCTGGGAGCTTATCACTACCACCACCAAGGTAGCCGACTACTCCTCCAGCATCTATAATATCGTCAACGAGCAGACCCCCGCCTTCTTCTCCGGTCAGAAGAGCGCCGAGGAGGTCGCAAGACTTATTCAGAACAAGGCGAATATCTACGTCAACGAGCAGCGGTAATTCCCGCGCAAATATGTTCTCCCCGCTTCCGAAGCGAAGCGGGGAGAATGACCGCTTTTCCATGACAAAGCCGCTGCAATTTTGCGCCTGCGGCTTGTAATATTTCTCTATATATAGTATAATAAGCCAAACTATAACTCAAACTGATGGAAGATAAGAAGATAAGCTATGAAAAAACGCTCGCTAAAATTTAATGACAAGGCGAAGGACTTCCTGAAAAGCATGTGCTTCCTCTCGCCAAGCCTTCTGGGCGTGGGCGTGTTCTTTATTATACCGTTCTTCGTCGTTGTGTACTATTCGGTCATCGACGGAGTCGGCTCGCGCAATTTTGTGTTTCTCGACAACTTCGTGAAGCTGTTCCATAACTCCGCATTCCTCACCGCCGCGAAAAACACCCTGACCTTTTCGTTCCTCGCGGTGCCGCTGGCGGTCATCCTCTCGATGGCGCTCGCACTCATGCTTGAGTGCCGCATCCCTTTGAAATCTCAGTTCCGTACGTTTTTCCTCAGCCCGATGATGGTTCCCGTGGCCTCGGTCGTCCTGATCTGGCAGGTGCTCTTCAACTATAACGGCACCGTGAACGAGTTCATCATGCTCTTCGGCGCGGATAAGATCGACTGGCTCCAGACCGACTACGCAATGCTGGTCGTCATCATCCTGTTCCTGTGGAAAAACCTCGGCTACTTTATGATACTGTTCATGGCCGGACTTGCCAATATCCCGAAGGAGCTGCTTGAGGTGGCCGACGTTGAAGGCGCCTCCGAGTGGTACAAGTTCTTCGCCATCAAGCTCCGCTATCTGTCCCCCACCGTGCTCTTCGTCACGATACTCTCGCTGATAAACTCTTTCAAGGTTTTCCGCGAGGTCTATCTGCTGACGGGCGCTTACCCGTACAGCTCGCTGTACATGCTTCAGCACTTCATGAACAATACCTTCCAATCCCTTGATTATCAGAAGCTTTCCGCGGCGGCGGTCGTCATGGCCATTGTCATGGTCGTTCTCATCGCGCTGCTCTTTGCTGCCGAGGACTGGTTCGGAAAGGACGTGGAGGGATGAAGAAAAAGCATTATTTCGGCCGCGGCGCAATGTTTGTGCTGTGCGCGATATTCGCCATCGCCTTCCTGCTGCCGACGGTTCTGACAATTACAAACTCCTTCATGTCGGAGGAAGAGATAAACGCAAACTACGGCATGATATTCTCCACGACCACCGGCGGCTACGTCTCCAAGACCGTAAACCTCAAGTTCATTCCCGATAAGGTCACGCTTTCGCAGTATATAAACGGCCTTATCAAGTCGCCGGAGTACCTGCTGAAATTCTGGAACAGTGTGCTGCTGGTCGTGCCGATCGTCATATTTCAGGTGGCCATCGCCTCCGTTGCGGCATACAGCTTCACGCGATGGCGCGGCAAGATCAGAAGCGGCATTTTCTTCTTCTATGTCATTCTGATGCTGATGCCCTATCAGGTAACGCTGGTTCCGAACTACCTCGTCAGCAAATGGCTCGGCATCCTCAACACGAGCTGGGCAATAATCCTGCCCGGCGTGTTCGCGCCGTTCTCGGTGTTCCTGCTGACGAAGTTCATGCGCCGCATACCGTATTCGCTCATCGAGGCCGCCAAGGTCGACGGCGCGGGCGAATGGCAGATATTCACGCGAATATGCCTGCCGCAGTGCCGCTCGGCGCTCTACTCTATTGCGATACTCGTGTTCATCGACTACTGGAACATGGTCGAGCAGCCGCTGATCCTTTTGCAGGACGCGGACGCCCAGCCGCTTTCGGTGTTCCTCTCGTCGATAAACACCGGCGAGATCGGTTTGGCTTTCGCCATGGCAACCGTTTATATGATCCCGTCGCTGCTGCTGTTCCTGCACGGCGAGGAATATCTGGTAGAAGGCATCGCCAATTCCGGCAGTGTCAAAGGATAAGTATTAAGAAGGAGCTACATCCCCATGGAACATAAAGAAATCAACAGAGGCTGGGTAAAAAACGCCGCCATCATCTTCCTCGCCGTCCTGCTGGTGCTGACCTTTTTCTCCAACACCATCATGAACAGGACGCTGCCCGAGGTCGCAACGCAGTCCGTCACCAGCGGCAGTATCACCGCCCGCGTCCGCGGCACCGGTACCGTCGTCGCAAACGGCAGCTATCAGGTCAAGGCCGACCAGACCCGTGAGATCCGCGCCGTCGCGGTCAAGACCGGGCAGGAGGTCAATCAGGGTGACGTGCTGTTCATCCTCGGTCAGGGCGACAGTGACGAGCTTGAGGCCGCGACCGATGCGCTACGCGATCTTGAGATCAGCTACCGCAAGTCCGCCATAAATATGCCCACCTTTGATTACACCGTCGAAGAGCGCAAGATTGCCTCCGCTCAGGAGAAATATGATGCGGCTGTTAAGGCGGAGAAGGATGCGCTGGATGTGCTCAACAAGGCGCTTGAGGATCAGCAGGGCGCAGGCTATCAGGAGCAGGTCGCCGTGCTGGAGCAGAAGATAGCGAACGCACAGAAAACCTATGACGAGCTTGCAGAGCGCGCGCAGGCAGAACGCGAGGCCGCAGAGCAGCGTGTTGCGGACGCCGAAGCCGCTCTCGCCGCCGCGACTCCCGGCACAGAGGAGTACGACGCGGCCGTGAAGGAGTTGGCGGACGCGAAGAAGGCGCTTGACGAGCTGCCGAATTCCGACACCAGCATCGCTCTCTCCTCCATTCAGGCTCAGCTCGATTCCCTCAACGCTCAGCTTGACGCGCTCCGTTCTGCCGCCGGCGAGTACGCCACCAAGTATGACGAGGCAAAGCAGGCCCGCGTCGCCGCCGAAAACGAGCTGTTTGAGCTGAAGCACAGCCTTGAGCAGCAGAAAATAGCCGACAACAAGCAGACCCAGCTTGCTGCAATTGATCTTGAGAGTCTTTCCGCTCAGATTGAAAAGCAGAAGCAGAAGATAAAGGAGCTTTCCGGCGGCGAGGAGAACCAGATAACCTCCAACGTTTCCGGCACCGTGCAGTCCATCGAGATCACCGCCGGACAGACCGTTCCCAAGGATACGATCCTTGCGACCATTGAAGTGCCCGACATGGGCTACACCCTCAGTTTCTCAGTCACCAATGAGCAGGCGCGAAAGCTGCGCCCGGGCGACAGCGCCACCGTCTCCAACTTCTACTGGGGCAGCGAGATCGTCGCAACGCTCAACAGTATCAAGACCGATCCCAAGAATCCGCAGACCAACAAGCTCCTGACCTTTGATCTTGACGGCGACGTCACCGCCGGCTCCGAACTGACCATTTCCGTCGGTTCCAAGAGCGCGAATTACGACTACGTCGTACCGAACAGCGCCATCCGTCAGGATAACAACGGCAGCTTTGTGCTGGTCATCACCGCAAAGAACTCCCCCCTTGGCAACCGTTTCTTTGCAAAGCGCGTCGCCGTTGAGGTTGTCGCGTCCGACGATATGAATTCCGCCGTCACCGGAGACTTTGCCTATGGTGACTATGTCATCACCACCAGCAGCATGCCGGTCAAAGGCGGCGATCAGGTAAGAATGGCTGAGTCCACATGAAAAAACGAGGAAACAGGAAGAAAAAAAGAATAGTATTCGCCATCGTCAACGGCGCACTGCTGCTGATAATGGCCGCCTGCCTCATCACGACCGCGATCCTGTCGAACACGCTCGCCAGCCAGAAGGAGGCTTCCCGCTGGCGCGGCGAGAGCGACATGGAGTTTTCGCAGATAAGCTGCTTCATACCCGTGGATGAAAAGATAGGCCTTGAAAAGGTTGCGGCCTTCCGCACCAAGCTCACCGAGGAGCTGCACAAGGCGGCGCTCGACATCGACAACGACAGCACGCTGTTTGTCGACGCATGGAGCTGCACCGGTAAGGTAAACGTCAGCAGCGATAACGGCAAGGGCGAGGCCGCGGTCATCGCCGTCGGCGGTGAATTCTTCGATTTTCACCCGATACGGCTTATCAGCGGCAGCTACATCACTCAGCGTGACCTTATGAAGGATCGTGTCCTGTTGGACGAAGATCTGGCCTGGCTGCTCTACGGCGGCACGGACATCGCCGGACTGAGCATGAAGATAAACGGCGTGCCATACATGATCGCAGGCGTGGTCGAGCGCGAGCAGGACAAGTTCAGCACCGCCGCATACACCTCCGGCCGCGGGCTGTACATGTCGTACGACGGCTATTCGCAGCTCGTCGAGGACGCCGGAATAACCTGCTATGAGCTTGTTATGGCAAACCCCGTCAAGGATTTCGCGCTGGGTGTGGCGAAGAAGTCGTTCCCCATCGGGCGCGGCGAGATAGTCGAGAACAGCCGCCGCTTCGAGTTTGGGCGTCTGCTCAAGCTTGCAAAGCAGTTCGGCAGCCGCTCGATGCAGACCATGGGCGTTATATATCCCTACTGGGAGAACGCGGCGCGCAGCGTTGAGGACTGGTGCGCACTGCTGACGCTTGTTGCAGTTGTCTGCGCGGCACTCCCGATAATAACGGCGCTCGTGCTCCTGATAAGGATGCTTGCCCGCGGCAAGGAAAAGCTTGAGGACGATGTCGTGCCGAAGCTCGTGGAGAACACGCAGGAGGCCATCCGCGTCCGCCAGCGCCGCCGCTGGGAAAAGAAACACGGCAGCCACGAAAAATAAATAAAACAAAACCGGACAGCGTCGCTGCCCGGTTTTATTATTGCCTGTTTTTTACTCGATGCCGAGAACCTTGTAGTCCTGCGCCTCGACGGCGGACTTCATCACATCGTCCGCTACGTCCTTGCTCAGCGTTACAACGGCGGTGCCGCTGACGTGGCTGACCTCGGCGCTCTCGACGCCGTCTATAGCCTCAAGCGTCTTCTTGACGCGTGCCTCGCAGTGGCCGCACATCATACCTTCGATCTTCAGGGTCTTAGTCATTGCTTTTTCCTCCTGTTTTACGGCTTTGTGCCGTTTTTTTACGTCATGCTTGCTGCTGTACATATCAAAGAAATTCAGCCGCAGCGCGTTCGTGACAACGCAGAAGCTGCTCAGGCTCATCGCCGCCGCGCCGAACATCGGGTTGAGCTTCCAGCCCAGCGCCGAGATGAACACGCCCGCCGCAAGCGGGATGCCGATGCAGTTATAGAAGAACGCCCAGAACAGGTTCTCCTTTATATTCCGCAGCGTCGCGCGGCCAAGGCGTATCGCCGCCGGAACGTCCGACAGCGCGCTGTGCATCAGCACGATGTCCGCCGCCTCCAGCGCTATATCTGCGCCCGCGCCGATCGCGATGCCGATGTCCGCGCGGGTCAGCGCGGGGGCGTCGTTTATACCGTCGCCGACCATGGCGACCTTGCCGCGAGCTGCAAGCCCGCGCACGGCCTTCTCCTTGTCGCCGGGCAACAGCTCCGCCATGACCTCGTCAACACCCGCCTCGCGGCCGATAGCGGCGGCGGTGCGGCGGTTGTCGCCGGTGAGCATGACTACCTGCACGCCCATATTCTTGAGCTGTCTGACCGCCTCGGCGCTGTCGGGCTTTATCGCGTCCGCGACGGCGATGATACCGAGGAGCTTACCGTCCCGCGCGAACAGCAGCGGTGTGCGGCCGCGCTCCGAAAGCTCGGTGGCCTGACTCTTCAGCCCGTCCGGAACCGTGACCAGTCCGAAGATATATGCAAGGCTGCCGCCGATAAGCTCCGCGCCGTTCAGCGTGCAGCGCAGGCCGTTGCCGGGAAGCGCGGTGAAATCCGCGACCTCCTGCGGTGCTATGCTCTCTTCCTTCGCGCGTTCCATCACGGCGGTGGCCAGCGGGTGTTCGCTGTGGCTCTCCAGCGCGGCGGCGAGCGTGAGCAGCTCGCTCTCGGTCACGCCGTCTGCCGGAAGCAGCTCCGTCACGCGAGGTTTGCCCTCAGTGATGGTGCCGGTCTTGTCGAGCGCGACTATCTCGGTGCGCCCCGCGGCTTCAAGCGCGGCGGCGGTCTTGAACAGGACGCCGTGCTTTGCGCCAAGCCCGCTGCCGACCATTATTGCTACCGGCGTTGCAAGGCCGAGCGCGCAGGGGCAGCTTATGACCAGCACCGATATCGCGCGGCCGAGCGCGAAGCCGACTGTCTGCCCCACGGCAAGCCAGACTATCAGCGTCACGAGCGCGATGGACATGACCGTCGGCACGAATATGCCGGACACCTTATCCGCAAGCTTCGCTATCGGCGCCTTGGTAGCCGCCGCATCGCTGACCATGCGGATTATCTGCGACAGCGTCGTATCCTCGCCGATGCGCGTTGCGCGGCAGCGGATATAGCCCGCCTGATTTATCGTCGCGGCGGAGACGCGATCCCCTTCCGTCTTATCGACCGGTATGCTTTCGCCGGTCAGCGCCGACTCGTCCACGGCGCTGCTGCCTTCGATAATGACGCCGTCAACGGGTATACTGTCGCCCGGGCGCACGGCGAACACATCGCCGAGCTGCACCTGCTCGACCGGAACTTCGACCTCCTCGCCGTTGCGCACGAGGCGCGCGGTCTTGGGTGCGATGGACATCAGCGCCTTGAGCGCGTCGGTCGTCTTGCCCTTGGAGCGAGCCTCCAGAAGCTTGCCGACAGTGATGAGCGTGAGTATCATGGCGGCAGACTCGAAGTACAGCTCATCCATCCACTCCATACCGCCGCCGAGGCAGAGCTGATAGAGCGCATAGACGCTGTAAATGAAAGCCGCGCCGGAGCCGAGGGCAACGAGCGTGTCCATATTCGGCGCGCGGTGAATGAGTCCCTTGAAGCCGCTGATGAAGAATCTCTGGTTGATGACCATGACAATGACCGTGAGCAGCAGCTCCGTCAGCCCCATCGCGGCATGACTGTGCGCAATCGGCTCCGGCAGCGGCCAGCCGAACATCATGTGCCCCATCGAGACGTACATCAGCGCCAGCAGGAACACGAGCGAGGCGATGAGCCTCTTTTTGAGCGCGGGCGTGGCCTTGTCGGCCAGCGCATCCTCGGCGTTCGCGCGCGACTGCGCCGGAGTTGCCGCGCCCTGAACGGACGCGCCGTAGCCCGCCGCTTCTACCGCGGAAATGACGGCGGACGCGTCCACTGCGCCGTCAACGGACATTGAATTAGTAAGCAGGCTGACGGCGCATTCCGTCACGCCCGGCACTGCCGACACCGCTTTTTCCACCCGCGCGCTGCACGCGGCGCAGCTCATGCCTGTAACACTGAAGTGCTGCATGGTTTCCTCCATGGATAATGCATTGTACCGCTTGGTACATCTGCATTATATTACCCGTTTTTTGCGCCGTCAAGTCTTTGGTTAGATTCATCAAATCAGAATGATTAATTTTGTGCAAATGAACAACATAATCAGTAAACTCTATTATGCAAATAATATTATGTATATATGATTATGTAAATTAAATCCCTCCTGCGCGGCTGCACAGGAGGGAAAAGCTTTATTTTTCAAGCACCACAGTGACAAGCACAGGGTTGTGATCAGAATTTTCAAATCCGGCGTCAACGGTCTCAACGGTTCTCAGCTGCACGTTCGGCGAGAGGATCAGCCCGTCGATAACGTAGTGCTGGGTGTTCTCCGTGTCGCTCGCGTCGTAGGGCTGGTTCAGCAGACGGCAGGACGGCACGGACATGTCATAGGCCAGCGTCCAGCCATCGGGGGCAGTGTCCGCCGCGAGGATGCCCGGTTCCCAGTTTTCGGGGTGGGTATTAGGGTAGACGTCAAGACTGCCGGGGAACACCTGATTGAAGTCCCCGCCCGCGATGACGTAGTTGCCCTTCTCGTACTCGGACTGGATGAACTCGCGCAGCTGCTTTGTCTGAGCGATCTTGCCCTCGCCGTCGTCATAGGCTTCGAGATGCAGGTTGACGAGCACAAGCTGCTTGTCGCTGCCCTCGATGGGCAGGTAACTGACTAGCAGGCAGCGCTTGAGATTCGCGGTGCTGACCGGCCAGCTGAACGGGCACGGCAGGGCGATGCGCTCCGCCGAGGCTATCTCATACCTCGTCGTCGTGAAAAGGCCGCTGTTGACTCTGCCGATCGGCGGCCACGGTATCGGGACGTAGGGGCAGGAGTAGTTCAGCGCGTGAACGCCGTTGCCGCGGATAACATACCCGCTCTCGTCGATGCGGTAGGTGCGCGCGGAATCCACGTCCACCTCCTGAAGCATCATCAGATCAGGTAACAGCTCGTCCAGCGTGTCGGAGATGCCGTTGAGGTACTTCTCAACGGTAGCTATGTCGGCGGAGGTTTTCTTCGTGCCGCCGTCCATAAAGAAGTCCTCATCCTCGCCGAGTCCCGCGTAGCCGATGTTCCAGCTCAGAACGGTCAGTTCCTCGCCCGCCTGAAGCTGCGGGGAGACGGGATCGGCAGCGCCGCCGTCGTGCTCCTCGCTTATCACTTCGAGCTGCTCGACGTCCGCGGGGCGGTACTCGGTTATGGTCAGGAACAGGATGCCGAGCGCCGCAAGCGCTACGACGGCTCCCAGCACGCAAAGGACGACTTTCAGCGCCTTTTTCATAGCTCGGCGATTACCTCGCATTCAAGCAGCACGTCCTTGGGCAGGCGCGAGACCTCAACGCAGGAGCGCGCGGGGAAGGGCTCGGTGAAATACTTGGCGTAGACGGCATTGATCGCGCCGAAATCGTCCATATGACGGATAAAAACTGTGGTCTTGACGACGCGGCTGATGTCGCTTCCCGCGGCCTTGAGCAGCTCTGCGACGTTCTTGAACACCTGATTTGCCTGCGCCTCGAGGCCGTCCGCTATCGCACCGGTCTCAGGGATGATAGGGATCTGGCCGGAGCAGAACACGAGATTTCCGACTATCTGCGCCTGGGAATAGGGGCCGATCGCTGCGGGGGCTTTGTCTGTTGATACAGTTTTCATTTTGGAATTTCCTCCTTTTATGATATTTAAAATACTTTTTGGCTCAAATATGTTATCAGTCCATCAGAATGGTGTAGCCGTGCGCCTTCAGCGCATCCATGACGGCCTTGCCATGCTCCTCGCCGGCGACCTCGCAGGCCACGCTGACGGTGGTCTCGTTCGGGTTCAGCCCCTGGCTGAGCTTGTCGTGCTGCACGGTGAGGATATTCGCGCTCATGGAGGCGAGAATGTGCAGCAGCTGCTCCAGACTGCCCGGACGGTCGAGCAGCTTGACCGCGAATTTTATGCGGCGGTGCCGCGCGACGAGCCCCTGCTCGATGATGCTCTGCACGAAGCTGACGTCAATATTGCCGCCGGACATGACGCATACGACGCGCTTGCCCTTCACGTCGAGCTTGCCGCTGAGCACTGCGGCGAGCGGCGTCGCGCCCGCAGGCTCGACTATCTGCTTGCAGCGCTCCATGAGCAGCAGTATCGCGGAGGATATCTCCATATCCGACACCGTGACCACGCCGTCGGCATAGCGGTTGATGAGATCGACCGTGATGTCGCCCGGCGACTTGACGGCGATACCGTCAGCAATAGTGGAAGCCGTGTCGGTCGATATCAGGCGCTTGGCCTTGTAGCTCTGGGCGATGGCGTCCGCCCCCTCGGCCTGTACGCCGTAAACCTTGACACGCGGGTTTATCTGCTTTATCGCAGCCGCGACACCGGCCAGAAGGCCGCCGCCGCCCGCGGGCGCGATGACTATATCCACGCTCGGCAGGTCGCCGAGTATTTCAAGGCCGAGAGTGCCCTGACCGGCGATGACCTCAAGGTCGTTATACGGGTGCAGGAAGGTAGCCCCTTCCTCCTCGCATATCTCGCAGGCGCGCTTGTACGCGTCATCATAGCAGTCTCCGGCGAGGACGACCCGCGCGCCGTAGTTCTCTGTCGCCTGTACCTTTGCGATGGGCGCGGCCTTGGGCATAACTATCGTGGCCGGAATGCCGAATTTCCTCGCCGCGCAGGCGACGCCCTGCGCGTGGTTCCCTGCGGATGAGGCAACGACCGCCTGAAGCCCGCCGCGTTCCATGAGCGCGGCGATCTTATTGCTCGCACCGCGTATTTTGAATGAGCCGGTCTTCTGGCGATTCTCGCACTTCAGGTAAATATCGCCGCCGGTCATGGCGGAAAAGGTTGCCGAATGGTCAAGCTCCGTGTGGTGCAGGATCGGCTTCAGCCGCTCTGCCGCAAGCTCGAAATCTTTCAGTTCGATGTTCATGCGTAATGCCTCCCGATATCGGTTTTATATATTATATTACTTTACGGCGCTAAAGGCAATGCGCATTTTAATATTTGTTTTTATTGCCACTATTTGCGGCTTATGGTATACTATATTGTATTATATTTTTTGAGGACTTTTATGGAAACGGAAAAGAATACAGAAAAACAAAGTAATTTCAGACTGATATGGAGCTTTCTGAAGGGCAGCAAGGCGCTGTTCGCGGTGTGCATAATCTCGGCGGCGCTCATGGCGCTGGCCGACATGGTCATCCCGCAGATAATCCGCGCTGCGATAGACAACGCCATCGGCGGCGCACCGGCGGATTATCCGGCGACGGTAATGCGGCTGGTTGACAGGGGCGGCGGCTTTGCCTACCTCGGAGAGCACCTGTGGATAATGGCGCTGGCAATAGTCGCGGTCGCGCTCGTGAAAGCGGTAAGTCAGTATCTCTTCCGTCTGACAAACTCCATGGCGGCGGAAACCATGGTCAAGACCATGCGCGACGGGCTTTTCGAGCACATCGAGCATCTGCCCTTCGCGTGGCACATGAAAAACCGCACCGGCGATATCATCCAGCGCTGCACCTCGGACATCGACACGATGAAAAACTTCATCTCCGAGCAGATGACCTCGATACTCCGCATTATAATTCTGCTCGTGATGGCGGTCATATTCATGCTGGGCATGAACGTCCGGCTGACCATCATCGCGCTGATACCCGTCCCGATCATAATCTGCTACTCACTGCTCTACTATAAGCGCGTAGGCGACGGTTTCCTTGACTGCGACGAGAACGAGGGCAAGCTCTCGGCCATGGCGCAGGAGAATCTGACGGGCGTGCGCGTAGTGCGCGCGTTCGGGCGCGAGCGCTATGAGCGCGACCGTTTCGAAGATCAGAACGAATACTACACCTCGAAATGGGTGCGCCTTGCAAAGGTGATGAGCCGCTACTGGTCAAGCTCCGACGTGCTGTCCGGCACGGAGGTGCTGCTGGTCGTCGTGTTCGGCGCGGTGTTCACTCTGCGCGGCGAGATTACCGCAGGCGAATACGTGACCTTTGTCTCGTATAACTCGATGCTGGTCTGGCCTGTGCGTATGCTCGGCCGCATGATATCCGAAATGAGCAAGGCCGGCGTGTCCGTGGAGCGCATAGCGTACATCATGAATTCCCCCGTCGAGCAGGACAAGCCAGGCACAACGGAGCCTGATCTCAGCGGCGACATCCGCTTTGAGCACGTGAACTTCGCCTACGAGGGCTGTCCGGAGATCCTACACGACATCGACTTCACTATGCCTGCCGGCTCCGTCCTCGGCATCCTCGGCGGCACTGGCAGCGGCAAATCTACGATGATGTTCCTGCTTGACAAGCTCTATGAGCTGCCGCCCGAAAACGGCAGAATAAGCATCGGCGGCGTGGACATCAACGACATCAGCACGCCCTATCTGCGCGAAAATATCGGCATGGTACTTCAGGAACCGTTCCTGTTTTCGCGCTCCATCGCAGAGAACATCTCCATCGCGGGCGAGGAGGTCGATATGGCCGCCGTGCGCGAGGCTTCCCGCGCGGCCTGCCTCGACGAGACCGTCGAGGGCTTCACGCAGGGCTACGACACCTTTGTCGGTGAGCGCGGAGTGACGCTCTCCGGCGGTCAGAAGCAGCGCGCCGCCATCGCGCGCACGCTGATGCGCCGTCAGCCCATTATGATATTCGACGACTCTCTCTCCGCGGTCGACACCGAGACCGACGCGAAGATACGCGCCGAGCTTGAGCGGCGCTTCGGCTCGGCCAGCATCATCCTGATATCCCACAGAATAACCACCCTTGCCAAGGCCGGTCAGATACTCGTGCTCGACAAGGGGCGCATAGCCGAGCGCGGCACGCATGACGAGCTTGTCGCCGCGAACGGAATATACCGCAAGATCTACGATATCCAGACCGCGGGTGCGGAGGAGGCGGCAAAATGAAAAAAGCAGAAAGATCCGGCCTCCCCTTTTTCGGCATCGGCAAGATAATTCCCTACCTCGCAAGGTACAAAAAGCGGGTCTACGCCATGCTGTTCTGCGGTCTGCTCGGCAGCGTTGTCGATATTGCGCAGCCGATCCTGCAGCGCTATTCGATAAATCACTTCATCGGCGGCGGAACGCTCGATACTCTGCCGTGGTTCATTGCGATCTACTTCGGCACGATCCTTCTCTCCGCCGCGGCAAACTACATCTCCTGCACCGACGCCACCTGCCTTGAGGTCTGGATAGACCGCGACCTCCGAAACGACGCCTTCGCGCATCTGCAGACACTGTCCTTCTCCTACTTCAACCAGAACAGCGTCGGCTATATCCACGCCCGCGTAATAAGCGACAGCTCGCGTATCGGCTCGCTGTTCTCATGGACGCTCATCGACGGCGTGTGGCAGATGGCCTACCTTGTCGGCGCGATAATCGTCATGCTCGTCATAAACGCGAAGCTCGCGCTTATGGTGCTGACGATAATGCCGATCATCGTGCTGCTGTTCTCGGTGTTCCAGAGCCGCCTTGTCCGCGTCAACCGCGAGGTGCGCGAGATAAACTCGAAAATAACCGGCAACTTCAACGAGGGCATCACCGGCGCAAAGACGATAAAGACGCTCGTCATTGAGGACAAGATACACGACGGCTTCGTCGCCGACACCGCCGCCATGCGCAAGAAGACCGTGCGCGCCGCGCATCTGCGCGGGCTTTTCGCCTCGACAATGGGCTTCGCCTCGTCGCTCGCACTTGCGATAGTCCTGTGGCGCGGCGGCTACATCGCCGCAAGCGAGGTCGGCACTTTCTCGATGTTCATGTCCTACGCGCAGGGCATGATGGAGCCGGTGCGCTGGATAATCGACAGCATTTCCGACCTCATCACGACGCAGGTCAACATCGAGCGTCTGTCGAAGCTGCTTGAGACGAAGTCCGACGTTGTGGATTCTCCGGAGGTCATCAAGAAATACGGCGATTGCTTCGACCCGAAGCGTGAGAACTGGGAGCCGATAAAGGGCAACATTGAATTTGACGACGTCAGCTTCAAATACCCCGACGGCGACGAATATATTCTCGAGCACTTCAGCCTTAATATTCCATTCGGCACGAACATCGCCATCGTCGGCGAGACGGGCGCGGGCAAATCCACGCTCGTGAACCTCATCTGCCGCTTCTATGAGCCGACGTCCGGCCGCGTCCTCATCGACGGGCGCGACGCACGCGAGCGCTCGCAACTCTGGCTGCACTCCGCGATAGGCTACGTCCTTCAGACGCCGCACCTCTTCTCCGGCACCGTACGCGAGAACCTGCTCTACGGCAACCCGAACGCGACCGACGAGGATATCCGCCGCGCGCTGGAGCTTGTCTCGGCGCAGGGCGTGGTGGATAAGCTTGAAAACGGGCTTGAGACCGACGTCGGCGAGGGCGGCGACATGCTCTCCACCGGCGAAAAGCAGCTGCTGTCCTTCGCCCGCGCGATCCTCGCCGACCCGCGCATCCTCGTGCTCGACGAGGCGACAGCCTCGGTCGACACGATAACGGAGCAGAAGATACAGTCCGCCATAGACACGATAATCCACGGCCGCACCTCGATAGTCATCGCGCACCGTCTCTCCACCGTGCGCAATGCCGACCTCATCCTCGTCGTTGACGACGGCAAAATTATCGAGCAGGGCACGCACGAACAGCTCATGTCCCGCCGCGGCAGCTACTACCGCCTGTACACCCGCCAGTATGAGGACGAGGCGACAAGCAGACTTCTGAGCTGAGGCCGAAGCCTTTAACCATTTAATTTTTGGAGTACCCGTATGGACACAATGACAGAATACCTGCTCACAGGCACAAAGTATCTGATGATACTTCTGTCCGTCATCATACTCATCCGCTGTCTGCGTTCTATGTTCAGCGTGCGGTATGATCCGGAGGTCTGGGGCTATATGCGCGTCGGCAACGAGCGCATCCCCGTCAACCATTGGGAAAACTTAATAGGGCGCTCCCGCTCGGCGGACATCCGTGTAGACCGCGAGGGCGTCAGCCGAGTGCACGCCGTTCTCACGCGCAGCGACCACGGGGTCTGGACGATCTATGACATCTTCTCCAAGGGCGGAGTCTGGGTCAACGGCGAGCGCGCGGACGACAACGGTCTGACCGTTGAGGACGGGGACGCCATAAACCTCGCCGGCAACGTGATACGCTTTTACGACACAACGCCGGAAAAGCGCCAGAAGCTTGAAGAAAAGCGTGAGGCGGCGGGGCTTGCCGTGTCCCCCGCGCTGACGCTCTTTGACCTGACGCTGTTCGAGCTGCTGCTCCTTGCGCAATACGTATATTCCGCGGCGAGGGAAAACCTGTTCCCCATCGCGCTCGCCTTCGGGACGCTCATTCTCCTTCAGCTCTGCTGCTATAACGCGATGCGGCTGATGGGGCGCTCCGGCTTCGAGGTCGAAACGCTGGCGTTCTATCTCACGGCGCTCGGCCTCGCGGTCGCCGCGTCGTCAACGCCGGAGGATATGTATAAGCAGATTTTGCTCATTCTGGTGAGCGTGCTGCTGTTCCTGTTCGGCGGCTGGTGGCTCCGCAGCCTCAAGCGCAGCGCCGTTATGCGCACGCCCGTCGCGGTGCTGGCGCTGGCGCTGATGGCACTGAACGTGCTGACAAGCGAGTCGGTCAACGGCGCGCGCAACTGGCTCGAGGTTGCCGGATACTCGCTCCAGCCCTCCGAGCTTGTCAAGGTCGCGTACATCTATGTCGGAGCGTCCACGCTCGACCGGCTGTACCGCCGCCGGAACCTGTATTCATACATCGCCTTCTCCGCGGCCTGCGTCATCGCGCTCGCGCTGATAGGTGACTTCGGCACGGCGCTCATATTCTTTGCGACCTTCCTTGTGATATCCTTCATGCGCTCCGGTTCCATCGCCACCGTTATACTCGCGGTCACGGGGGCAGGACTTGCGGGCTTCCTCGCGGTGAGCGTCAAGCCGTACATTGCCCAGCGCTTTGCAAACTGGGGGCATGTGTGGGAGGATATCTACAACACCGGCTTCCAGCAGACCCGCGCGATGTCCGCCGCCGCATCCGGCGCGCTCTTCGGCAAGGGCGCGGGCAGCGGCTGGCTGCACAATGTTTTCGCCGCGAACACCGATATGGTTTTCGCCATGATATGCGAGGAGTTGGGGCTCATCATCGCCCTTTGCTCCATCGCCGCGATACTGGTTCTCGCCTTTTTCGCCGTGCGCAGCGCAAGCCGCAGCCGCAGCGCGTTCTATTCCATCGCCGCCTGCGCGACAGTGAGCATGCTGCTCGTGCAGCTGTCGCTGAACGTTTTCGGCTCTCTGGATATCCTGCCGTTCACCGGCGTGACCTTCCCATTCGTCTCCCGCGGCGGCACGTCGCTTCTCTCCTGCTGGATGCTCATGGCTTTCATAAAAGGCTCCGACACGCGGCGCGAGGGCAGCTTTGCGGTGAGACCCGTGACCGCCGAATCGCGCGCCGAGGAGGACGAGGAAGAAGACGAATACGAAGAGGATGATTATGACGGGGAGGACGCGGAATGAAAAAGATAAGCAGACGCGCTATATCCGTGCTTCTCATCGCGGCAGCCGTCATATTCGGCTGCGTCGTATACGTGCTGCGCTATATCGACGACGGGCGCTCATGGGCCTTGGCTTTTTCCAGCGCCAACTCCGGCTCCTCCGGACTTATAAGCGACCGCAACGGCGTCGTTCTCGCCCGCTTCGGCGGCGGCACTAATCTCTACGCCGACGATGAACAGACCCGCATCAGCTGCTATCACGCCCTCGGCGACTATACGGGCGCGACAGCGACGGGCGTAATAAACAACTTCTGGGACGATATGCAGGGCTTCAGCCTCGTCACGGGAACGACCAAGGCGCAAAGCTTTGCGATGTCCCTGAACATCGACAGCAGGCTGAACAACACCGCCTACGAGGCTCTTGCCGGACGAAACGGCGCCGTACTCGTGATGAACTACAAAAACGGCGAGCTTCTGTGCATGGTGTCCTCCCCGTCCATCGACCCCCTGGCGGATAATTCGAACCCGCCCGACGGCGCATATATAAACCGCTGTCTCTCCGCGTCGTTCACGCCAGGCTCGGTGTTCAAGCTCATAACGGCGGCGGCCGCCATCGAGAACATTCCCGATATCTTCTCCCGCACGTATTACTGCGAGGGCAGCTATACGATAGCCGGAGTTGAGATATACTGCTCCGGAACGCATTACACGCAGACCTTTGAGCAGGCGCTCGCCAATTCCTGCAACTGTGCTTTCGCGCAGATAACCGTAAGTCTCGGTCAGGACACAATGGTGGAATACGTGAAAAAATACGGCTTTCTCGACGCGCAGAGCCTTGACGGCATCTCGACCGCCGCGGGCAGCTACCCGACGGAGTTTGTCGGCGATCCCGAGCTTGCGTGGTCGGGCATCGGCCAGTCCACCGATCTTGTCTGCCCCTATTCCCTGCTGCGCTATGTCGCCGCCATCGCAAACGGCGGCACTCTGTGCGAGCCGCGGCTCGTGATGAGCGGCGCGGAAGCGGAAAAATTGCAGCTTATGGAGGCCGATACGGCGGACAAGCTCAAGCAGATGATGAGCTACAACGTTGTCTCTCACTACAGCTCCGACAGGTTCCCGGGGCTTAATGTCTGCGCCAAGACCGGCACCGCGGAGCTTGGCGACGGCACGAGTCACGCGTGGTTCGCCGGATTTCTGGACGATGAGGCGCACCCCTACGCGTTTGTGGTTCTCGTTGAGCGCGGCGGAGGCGGCCTGACGAACGCCGGCGCGGTGGCGAACACGGTGCTTCAGGCGGCAGTCGGAAACTGAGCGCAAATCCATACTGATTTACGAGGAAATTCAACATGATCGACATTTCCGTAAGCTCGCTGGTAAAATCCTTCGAGCTTGGCAAAAATATTCTGGACGGTCTGACCTTCACGGTCAACTCCGGCGAGCGCGTCGGCATCCTCGGCCATAACGGCTGCGGAAAGACGACGCTGTTCCGCATACTCGCGGGCGAGATTGGCTGGGACGAGGGCGAGGTAATGGTAGCGCCGAGCAAACGGCTCGGCCTCATCTCTCAGATTCCCGTCTACCCTGACGGCTGGACGACCGAGGACGTGCTGCGCTCAGCGCACAAGCGTCTGTACGAGATAAGCGACCGGCTCGACGAGCTGGGGCTTCTCATGGAGCACGACCAGTCCCCCGCGCTTCTGCAGGAGTACGACCGCCTGAGTGACGATTTCCGCCGCCTCGGCGGCTACGATATGGACACAGCTCGAAACCGCGTCGCAAACGGTCTCGACATCCCCGCCGCCATGCGCGAACAGCCGTTCGACTCTCTCTCCGGCGGCGAAAAGACCCGCGTCAACCTCGCGCGGCTCATCCTTGAGGACACTGACATTCTCCTTCTCGACGAGCCGACGAACCACCTTGACCTGCACGCTACCGAGTGGCTCGAGGATTACCTGCTGCATTTCAAGGGCACCGTGCTCTCGATAAGCCACGACCGCTGGTTCATCGACCGCGTCGCGCAGCGCTGCATCGAGATCGTCGACGGCAAGGCGGAGTTCTACTCCGGCGGCTACAGCTTCTATCTCGAGGAGCGCCAGCGCCGCTTTGAGGAGAAGATGCGCAAATATGAAAAGGATCAGGCCAAGATAGAGCAGCTCACCCGCGCTGCGGAGCAGATGCATCTCTGGGCGTTCATGGGCAACGACAAGCTGCATAAGCGCGCCTTTTCCATGGAAAAGCGCATCGAAAAGCTGTCTCACACCGAGAAGCCCACCGAGCAGAAGAAGCTCTCCGTCAAGTTCCGCCAGCGCGAATTTGAGGGCGACGAGGTCCTCGTGATGGAGGGACTTTCGAAAAGCTTCGGCGAAAAGAAGCTGTTTTCCGGCCTTGACCTCACCGTCACCGGCGGCGAGCGTATCGCGCTCATCGGCGACAACGGCACCGGTAAATCCACGCTCGTCAAGCTCATCATGGGCGACGAAACGCCGGACGCCGGATACGTATACCGCGGCCCCGCAGTGCGTACGGCCTATCTGCCGCAGATGGTCAGCTTCTCCGTTCCGGAGCGCTCGGCCTACGACACCATGCTTTATGACTGCCGCTGCCAGCCGCAGGAGGCGCGCGACAGGCTCGCGGCCTTCGGCTTCCGCGGCGAGGACGTATTCACGCCGGTCGGCACGCTGTCCGGCGGCGAAAAGAGCCGCCTGAGGCTGTGCATGCTGATGGGTTCTGACATAAACTTCCTGATACTTGATGAGCCGACGAACCATCTCGACATCGCCAGCCGCGAATGGATGGAGGATGCGCTGTCCGATTATGAGCAGACGTTGCTCTTTGTCTCGCACGACCGATATTTTATAGAGAAGTTTGCGACCCGCATATGGGCGCTGGCCGACGGCCGGATAACCGATTTCCGCGGCGGCTACAGCGAATTCTGCCAGTGGCGCGACCGGCAGGAGGTGTTCCGCCAGAACGAGCGCGCCGCGCAGAAAAAGAAGGAGCCAAAGGCCGAACCTAAGAAAAAGCCCGTGCAGGGCAACGACAAGGCCATCGCCAAGGCAGAGCGTGAGATCGCGAAGCTTGAGGCTAAGATTGCGGCGCTCGACGCCGAGGCCGAGGCCAACGGCAGCGACTATCAGAAGCTCATGGAGCTGTCCGCCGAGCGCGAAGGGCTTGAAAACGAGCTTCTGGAGCTATATGAACAGTGGGAGGAGCTGAACGGATGAACGGTCTGAAAAGTATACCGAACTGGATACTCTGGACTGCCGCGCTGCTCGCGGCGGCGCTGGTGTTCCGCTTTGCGATGCGCGGCTACGCGTACATAGGCTACACGCTGGCCTTCATCGCCGCCCTGATAGTGCTGCATCACTATCTGCCGCGCGGCGCGTGGCGCGCCGTGACGGCGCTGGTGTGCGTCGGGCTTATATATTTCTGCATCGTGGAGATACCGATAATCGCAAATTCGCGCACGGATAAGGATCCTGAACGGAAGTACCTCGTCGTACTCGGCTCCGCCGTGCACGGGTCGACGCCGTCTCTCTCCATGGCGCACCGGCTCGAGGGCGCGCTCGGCTATCTCGAAGCCTATCCGGATTCTATTGCGATAGTCAGCGGCGGTCAGGGGAACGGCGAGGATATCAGCGAGGCGCAGGCGATGTACGATTGGCTGACAGCGCACGGCGTCGCGCCGGAGCGGGTCATTATGGAGAACAGATCGACCTCGACGATGGAGAACCTTGAGTTCTCATACAGGATAATCCGCGAGCGCGGTGACGAACCTGAAGGCAATGTCGCCATCGTCTCCAGCGGATATCATCTCTACCGCGCAAAGGAGATGTCCAAAATGCTGGGCGTCGCCGCAGCGGGCGTCGCGGGCGCTCCGGATTACCCGCTGATAACCCTGAACTTTTTCATCCGCGAGGCGTTCGGCGTAACGCACCTGTGGGTGCTTGGAAACTGAGATATCCGTCCCCGGCATAAATTATTTCCGAGGTGATAAGATGAACTATTCCGACGAATACCGCGCCAGGCTATGCACGGCCGACGAGGCGGTGCGGCTTGTCAAAAACGGAGACTGGGTAGATTACGCGTCCAACAACGCTAAGCCCGTCCTGCTCGACCGCGCGCTTGCCCGGCGCAGAGACGAGCTGCACGGCGTGAAAATACGCGGGAATCTGACCCCGGGGCCGCTCGCCGTTGTGGAGTGCGATCCTGAGATGGAGCACTTTGTCTACCACACATGGCACTGCTCCGGCTACGAGCGCAAGCTCTGCGACGCGGGGCGCGCGTTCTTCACGCCGATGATCTTCCGCAACCTCGGCTGGTACTACCGTACCCAGCTGACGGTCAACGTCGCGATGTTCTGCGTCTCCCCCATGGACAGCCACGGATACTTCAGCTTCGGCGGCTCCACCGGCGTATGCCGCGACATCGCCGACACTGCGGACGTCATCATTCTCGAGGTCAACGAGGCCGTTCCGCGCGTTTTAGGCGAGGGCGAGAGCATCCACATATCCGAGGTGACGCACGTCGTTGAGGCGGGCAGGCTTCCGCTGTGGGACATGCAGTCCCCTGAGCCGTCGGAGACGGACACGATGATCGCCCGCCACATCTTCCCGCACATTCACGACGGGGCGACAGTGCAGCTCGGCATCGGCGGTATGCCGAACGCGCTCGGCAGGCTCATTGCGGAGTCCGACCTGCACGATCTCGGCATGCACACGGAGCTGTGCTCCGACGGGTATCTCGCGATGTTCCGCGCCGGTAAGCTCACGAACCGCCGCAAGCCGCTGCACACCGGCAAGGGTGTGTACGGGCTCGCTGTCGGCAGCGAAGAGCTGTACGACTGGATAAACGACAACCCCGGCCTCATGGCCATGCCTCTCAGCTACGTCAACGACCCGTATGTCATCGCGAAAAACGACGGCATGATCTCGATAAACGGCTGCCTGAATGCCGACCTCTACGGGCAGGTAGCATCCGAGAGTGCGGGAACGCGCCAGATAAGCGGCACCGGCGGCCAGCTGGATTTTGTGACCGGAGCGACGCTGTCCCGCGGCGGCAAGGCATTTTTGTGCATGAGCAGCACCTTCCGCGACAAGGCCGGAGTTCTCCATTCTCGCGTTCTGCCGCGCTTTGGCGGCGATATTATCACAACGCCGCGCAGTCAGGCGTATTACGTTGTCACCGAATATGGCGCGGCGAATCTCGCCGGACGCAGCACGTGGGAGCGTGCGGACGCGATGATATCCATCGCCCACCCCGACTTCCGCGACGAGCTTATACGCGCGGCAGAGCAGCAGAAAATATGGCTGCCGTCAAATAAAAGATAAATACAAGGACGAAATATGGAACTGGAACTGCACAAAGGCCGTCCGGCCGACAAGCGCATCGACAAGGAAGAGCGCTGCTACGCGCTTCTCGACTCGCTTGGGATAGAATATTACCGCGTCGACCATGAGCACGCGGACACAATTGAGGCCTGCCACGGCATAGAGTCCGTGTTGGGCTGCGGGATATGCAAGAATCTGTTTCTGTGCAACCGGCAGGCGACGGAGTTTTATCTTCTGCTCCTCCCCGGCGACAAGCCGTTCAAGACGAAGCTCCTATCAAAGCAGATAGGCTCGGCGCGGCTGTCGTTCGCGTCCGCGGAACACATGGAGGCACTTCTGGATATCACGCCCGGCTCCGTCAGCGTACTGGGGCTGATGAACGACGCTCAGCGCCGCGTACACCTGCTTATAGATAACGACCTGCTCGCCGACGAATATCTCGGCTGCCACCCCTGTATAAACACCTCCACTCTGCGCATCGCAATGGGCGACGTGCTGCACAAGCTCATCCCCGCCATGGGGCATGAACCGGCCTTCGTCATTCTGCCGTGGAACCCTGAAGAATAACAAAACGCCGTCCCCGTGAACTTTTCGTTCACGGGGACGGCGTTTATGTATCGTTTTATTTTCGCACGTACACGCGCGGGACGCGCTTTGACACCGCGCAGAGAAGCTCATACGGTATCGTTCCGGCAGCGTCGGAGAGCTTATAGATGCTGTTGCGCTCGCCGAACAGCTCCACCTCGCTGCCGACATCGACCTCCGGAAGCTCCGTCAGGTCGATCATGCACATGTCCATGCATATGCTGCCGCGCTGCGGCGCAAAGCCGTTTCCTGCGGCGAAGCTGCATTTATTTGATATCACGCGCGGCAGGCCGTCAGCATATCCTATGGCCAGCACGCCCATGCGTGTGCGCCGCTCGGTGACGTAGCGGCGGCCATAGCTGACGCTGACACCGCTGTCATATATCTTTATCGTGCTGACCGTGCTGACAAGGCGCATGCACGGCTTCAGACCCATTCTGCCGCTGGTATCGCCATAGCCGTACAGCAGCAGGCCGGGGCGGACCATATCCAGCGCCATCTCAGGGTAGCTCTCCACGGCGCCGCTGTTGGCGCAGTGGCGTATTTTGAATTTGATATTGCCGCGGGTCTCTACCTCGTCCACGACGCGGCAGAACAACGCGAATTGATCGCGTGTATACTTCTCGCAGTCCTCGCCCGGCTCGTCGGACACGGCGAAGTGCGTATACACGCCCTCGCTCTCGATGCCCGGCAGCGTGCAGGAACGGATGACGTTGTCCACGCCCTCCTCGAAGTGCGCCCCGTCGCAGAGAAAGCCGAGGCGGGACATGCCCGTATCGAGCTTTATGTGTATCTTCAGCGTCTTTCCAAGGCTCACGGCCTCCGCCGAATACTCCAGCGCCTTGGCAAGGCAGGTCACGGTCTGGGTGATGTTCTGCTCGATGAGCACGGAGGTGTACTCGTGCGGCGTATGGCCGAGGATGAGTATCGGCATTGTGACTCCGCCGCCGCGCAGCTCCAGCGCCTCGTCAAGGCAGGACACGGCGAGGTAATCCGCGCCCTCAGCCTGCAAAAGCCGCGAGACAGGCAGTGCGCCGTGACCGTACGCGTCCGCCTTCACAACGCCGAGAAAGCGGCAGCCATCAGGCAGGGTCGCGCGGATGGCGCGGTAATTGTGCCGCAGATTCTCAAGGTTTATTTCCGCCCATGTTCTCTTCTGTAAGTCGTTCATATCTGTCTCCGTTCCGAGGAATTCAAGCGCTGGATGTGCCAAGCTCCCAATCCTCTATTTCGCAGAATACCGTCACGCGCTCTCCGGATGCAAGCTCCGCGTATACCGGCGTCATGCTCTCCTCTTCGAGCCACACCGTAACAGTCATGCCGTCCTCAGGGATAAGCCGCACTACCGTGCTGTCGCCCTCGCGCCAGAAGCAGTCGGCATAGCCGCCGCGCAGTGCGTCGACCAGATACGGCAGCGCGCCGACAGGCGTCAGGCCGCCGTCCAGCGTCCCGGTGTCGATGACGAAGCCGTAATACTTCAGAGCGCCGGAGCCGTTCTTCTGCACCGCCTTCACTCCGCGCAGCTCCTCGGGCGACAGCACCGTCACGGCGCATTCCTCGCCCGACTGCTCATAGCGAAGCTCAAAGCTGACGCTCTTGTCCTCATACTCGGCGCGCAGAGCGGCCGTAAAGCTCAGGCCGTCCGCCTCGGAGACGGTTTCGGAAAATTCATCCCAGCGCTGTTCAAGCCCGCTGCCGCAGCCCGTCAGGAGCAAGACCGCGCACAGCGCGAACACGGTGCATATGCGTTTCATGGCGTCCTCCAAAATAATGATGCCATAGCATATGCTGCGATATGCCGTATTATAATCCTTCGGAGACGATTAGTCAAATATCATCATTGAATGGGCAGACTTACGCTTATGCTCGTTCCCTTTCCGGGCGCGCTGTCCATGGATATCCGCCCGCCGTGGTACTGGACGGCGTGTTTAACTATCGACAGGCCAAGCCCCGTGCCGCCGGACTCCTTGGAATGGCTCTTGTCCACGCGGTAGAACCGCTCGAAAATGCGGCTCTGATCCTCCGCCGCGATGCCTATCCCCGTGTCGCTCACGGTCAGCTTCGCGTTTTTGCCGTCGGACGATACATTGATGCTGACGGAGCCGCCGTCGACGTTGTATTTTATCGCGTTGTCGCCGAGGTTGTAGGCCACCTCGTATATGAGCTGCCGTACGCCCTCAAGCTCCGCCGGCTCGCCGCTTACGGAGAGATGCACGTTCTTTTTCTCCGCCTCGGCCTGGAGATCGTCCGCGGCGCCCTGCGCGACTTCAAGCAGATCAAGTCTCTCCTTCGGGAGCACCTCGCCCTCGTCAAGCTGGGAAAGGCGGATTATATCGCCGATAAGCGTCACAAGTCTCTGCGCTTCGGCGCGGATATGGCCGACGAAGCGCGGCATATCCTCAGGCTGCACCATGCCGTTTTCTATAAGCTCCGCACTGCCGATGATGCCCTGAAGCGGCGTTTTCAGCTCGTGCGAGACGTTCGCGGTGAACTCGCGGCGCATCTGCTCCGCGCTCTCCTGCTCCGTCACGTCGAAAACCAGTATAACGGTGCCGATAGCGGCTCCGTCGGAATCTATGCGGCTGACGTCGACCTGATAGATGCGGCCTCCATGCCGCTCGTGCAGGCGGCCATGTCCGCTCTCCATCGCCGAACGCACCGCCGCGCTCATGTCACAGCTGCGGTCAACCGTCAAAAAGTCCTTCCCCGCGCAGTCCCCCTCCACGGCAAAGATGTTCCGCGCCGCCGGGTTCATGCTGAGGATGTAGCCCTGCTCGTTGAGCAGCACAAGCCCCTCGCGCATACTGCCCGTCACCTGCGCAAATTCGTCCGTGCGCCGCCGCAGCTCGCGCAGCTGCGAATTTATCTGACTGCGCTGGCGATTGATGCGGCCTAAAACAGGCGCAAGCTCCTCGTAGGCGGCGTTGCTGTCGTCCAGCGGGTGCTCCAGATCAAGCTCGTTGAGCGGCGCGACGACGCGGCGGGAGATGTGTTTTGCGAGTATTGCGGACAGTATCAGCGCCGCGGCAAGCACCGCCAGCATCGGCTGTGTCACGCCGAGCAGGAGCGCACCCACAGTTGCCGTGCTGACGGAGACGCGCAGCACCGTGCCGTCATCAAGGCGGCGCGCGGCGTACATAGTTTTCTGCATCAGCGTGTTCGAGTATCTGACATTCTCGCCCGCTCCGGTCTCAAACGCGGCCTTGACTTCCTCGCGTTCTGAGTGGTTCTCCATACTGTCCGCGTCAGCCTTGGTGTCGTAAATCACGCTGCCGTCCGCCGCTATCCACGTAAAACGGCGCTGCCCGTCCGGCAGCGCGGCGAGATAATCCATGCCATCGTCCTCAACGCCGACCGCAGCTATGCCCAGCTCTTCGCGCAGACCGCTCTCCTCGATTCCGCCGAAATAATCGCGCAGGAAGCCCACTGTCGTTATCATGCTTGCAAGCAGCACGCAGGCCGCCGTGAGCATGATGGAAGAGAAAATTTTCTTTGTCATACCTGCGCCTCCAGCCGGTAGCCCACTCCGCGCACCGTCTCTATCATCTCGCCGTATTCGCCGAGCTTCTGGCGAAGAGTGCGTATATGCATGTCAACCGTGCGCGTCTCGCCGCAGTAATCGGTGCCCCAGACCCGCTCCATGAGCTGTTCGCGCGTGAACGCGGTGCCGGGGTGCGCCATGAAGAGACGCAGCAGTTCAAATTCCTTGTATGTAAGCGTGATGCGCTGGCCGCCGGCGGTGACGGTGTGCGCGTCGGCATCGAGCGAAACACCGCCCGCGCTGAGTCCCGCACGCTCCGCATCGTCGCGTCGGCAGCGGCGCAGCACCGCCTTGACGCAGGACACCAGCTCCATCACGCCGAAGGGCTTTGCGAGATAGTAGTCCGCGCCGAGGTCCAGGCCGTGTATCTTGTCGTACTCCGTGCCCTTCGCCGTGGCCATGATGACGGGGATATCGCGCAGAGCGTCGGACGCGCGCATACGGCTTAGAAGCTCAATGCCGTCTATCCCAGGCAGCATCACGTCCAGCACGACAAGCTCCGGCCGTTCGGCGCGCAGCGCGTCCCAGAACGCGGTGCCGTCGGAAAATCCGCGCGCCTCGAAGCCCACTGAACGCAGAGCGTATACCTCGATATCACGTATGCTGGCGTCATCCTCCACGCACCATATCATAGTCCCTTGTCTCCTTTATGCACGCCCGTCACGGCAAATATCACCCATTCGGCAATGTTCACCGCGTGGTCGGCGATGCGTTCAAAATACTTTGCTATCATCAGCAGGTCGAGGTCAAGCTCCCCGTTGCTCGGGTTTTTCGCTATGGCGTCTATAAGCTCCGCCTTGACCTGTATGAAACGGGCGTCCACCTCGTCGTCCTCGGCTATGACCCGCTCCGCTAACATTATATCATATTTTACATACGCATCAACACTTTCCGTGACCATATTCACCGCGCGGCGTGCCATTTCGCAGATAAGCGCGTCGTTTCCCGCGCCGTGACCGCCGAGGAAGCGCACCAGCGCCGCTATCTCCTCCGCCTGATCGCCTATACGCTCCATGTCCGTTATCATTTTCAGCGCGGCGGATATCTGCCGCAGGTCGCGCGCCACCGGCTGCTGCTGCAATAACAGCCGCAGGCACATGGATTCTATCGTGCGCTCCATCCGGTCGATGTCCGCGCCCAGCGTATCGACGCGCTTCGCAAGCTCCATGTCGCCCTCGGCGAGAGCCTTTGTCGCAAGCGCGATTATCTCCTCGCACATTGCGCCCATCTCGATGAGCGAACGGTTCAGCTCCGAAAGCTGCCTGTCAAAATTGCTTCTCATTTATCCAAACCTCCCCGTTATGTAGTCCTCCGTGCGCTTGTCCGCCGGCTGCGAGAACATCTGCTCCGTCCCGCCATACTCCACCAGCTCGCCCAGGAGGAAAAATGCGGTGTTGTCGGATATTCGCACGGCCTGCTGCATGTTGTGCGTAACGATGACGATCGTATACTTGCCGCGAAGCTGCATCGCGAGCTCCTCGATGCGCGAGGTGGATATCGGGTCGAGCGCGCTCGTCGGCTCGTCCATCAGCAGCACCTCCGGCTCCACAGCAAGCGCCCGCGCGATGCACAGTCTCTGCTGTTGGCCGCCCGAGAGGCCGAGAGCGTTCTTCCTCAGCCGGTCCTTTACCTCGTCCCAGATCGCCGCGTCGCGCAGGGAGCGCTCGACTATGTCGTCAAGCCTAGCGCGGCTGCGCACGCCGTGTGTGCGCGGGCCGTAGGCGATGTTGTCGTATATGCTCATGGGAAATGGGTTCGGCTTCTGGAACACCATGCCGATCTGGCGCCGCAGCTCATTGGCGTCCGTGCCCGGCGCATATATGTCCTCCCCGCGATACCTGACGCTGCCGGTGATCTTCACGTCCGGAACAAGGTCGTTCATGCGGTTGAGCGTTTTGAGGAAGGTCGATTTTCCGCAGCCGGAGGGGCCGATGAGCGCCGTGATGCTGTGCGGCTCTATCTCGACGCAGATGTCCTTCAGCGCCTGCTGCTTCCCGTACCAGAGGCAGAGATCGTTTACCGAAATAATGCTCATCTCAGCGCTCCTTTTTTCAGCATGTCCTCAAAGCTAAGCCCGTACCAGTGCGACGGCTGGCGCTTCACCGTTTCGCGGACGCAGCCGTAGCAGAAGTCCGCCGCCGCGGCCAGCGCGAGCTGCATGTCGCGCTGCGGGTCGGCCATGAGCTTGCCGCAGAACGCGGACGCGAAAACGTCGCCCGTGCCGTGCAGCGCAAGCGGGACGTATGGCGTGCTTATCTCACACTTTTCCCCGCCGAAGCGCGACAGGTAGCCAATGCGCCCTTCGCGGCGCACGCCGGTTATTATCACATTCGGCACGTTGAGCCGTGCGAGTATCGTCTCGGGTGCCGTGTCAAACGGTAATCCGGCAAGGATGGCGGCCTCGGTCAGGTTCGGCGTTATCACATCGGCAAGCGCCGTCAGCCGCCGCATCGCTTCCACATATTCATCCGAAAAGCAGGGGTACAGCCGCCCGTTGTCGCCCAGAACCGGATCGACTATAACAACAGTATCGTCCCCGCCGAAATCGTGGATCAGCTTCTCCGTCAGGTTAATCTGCTCCACCGAGCCGAAGAAGCCGGTGTATATGCAGTCAAATTTCACGCCGATGCTCCTCCAGTGCGCGGCGAAGGCGTGCATCTCCTCGGTCATCTCCCGCGCCGCGAAGCCCTCGAAGCCGCCCGTGTGCGTTGAGAGTATGACGGTGGGCAGCGCCACGGCCTCGACCCCGCAGGCCGAGACTATCGGCAGCGCCACGGAGAGAGAGCATTTGCCGATGCAGGACAGGTCATTTATAAGCATTGCGCGCGGCATTCCGGTTTCGTTTATAGTAGTCATAGCTTTTTCTTCCTATTATAGTATTTGGTCACCAGTCCGGCGGCCAGATTGATTACAAGAGTGAGGAACATAAGTATCGCCGCTATCGCAAAGGCTACGCCGAATTCGCCCTGCTCCTTTGCGTAGACGTAGAGCGCGACAGTGAGCGTTGCGCCCGCGCCCTCAAGGCCGACGGCACGGATCCCTTCGAACAGCGGACGCAGCGTATGCGCGAAGCCCGCTGTGAACAGCAGCGCCGCCGACTCGCCGAGGATGCGGCCGACGGAGAGGATGCAGCCCGTGATCACGCCGTCCACGCAGCCTGGGATGACCACGGTGCGGATGACGCGCCATTTGCCCGCGCCCAGTCCGAACGCACCCTCGCGGTAGCTCTGCGGCACGGTTTTCAGGCTCTCCTGCGTCGTGCGCATTATCGTCGGCAGGTTCATCACCGCCAGTGTCAGCGCGCCCGCGAGAAGCGAGGTACTCATGCTCAGGAACTGACAGAAAAACAGCATGCCGACAAGACCGTAGATTATCGACGGGATGCCGGACAGCGTCTCCGCGGCGTACTCTATCGCGCCGACGATGCGCTTATTGTGCGCGTACTCTGTCAGGTATATCGCCGCCCCGACTCCAAGCGGAACGACGATAACGATCGCCGCGAGCATGATATAAAGAGTATTCATGATATCGGGCAGGATGCCTATGCGCTCCTCGAGGTAGCTCGGCGAAGTGAACACCAGCTCCCATGACAGATTCGGGATGCCCTTATACAGCACGTACCCTATCAGAAACAGTACCAGCGCACAGGTAAGCGCGGATGCAAGCCACATCAACGCGCGCATCAGCCAGCCGTACGCGCGTCGGGAAGGCGAAAGTTTTTTTGAATCCATATTATTTATCCTTATCGCGTTTGAGGAAATAGTTAAGTGCCGCGTTTATCATCATTATGAACAGAAACAGCACCAGCGCTATGGAGAACAGCGCCTGCTGCTGAAGTCCGCTGGAGTAGGACATCTCGCTTGCGACCGCCGTTGTGAGAAAGCGGACACTCTGCAGAAGCTCCGGCATGTTCGGGGCGTTGCCCGACACCATCATGACCGCCATCGCTTCGCCTATAGCGCGCCCGACGCCGAGAACCACCGCCGCGGCAATTCCGCTTTTTGCAGCGGGGACGGAGACGCGGAAGCAGGTCTCCGTCGGCGTTGCGCCAAGGGCGAGCGACGCGTCCTCATATTCCCGCGGCACGGCCTCCAGCGCCGTGACCGACACCTTGATGATGGACGGGAGAATCATCACCGCGAGCACGATTATCGACGCGAGCAGGCTCGCTCCGTCCGGCACGCCGAAGATCTCTCTTATCCCCGGCACCAGCACCAGCATTCCCACGAGGCCGTACACCACTGACGGGATACCGGCCAGCACACCGACGGCGGCCTGCATTGAGTTTTTCACCGCGCGCGGCGCAAACTTTGCGAGATACACCGCCGTGAAAAATCCGATAGGGACGCCGAGCAGCATCGCGCCCGCCGTACCGTAAACGCTTGTGAGGATGAATGGGAGGATGCCGTATTTCGGCTCCGCCGCGGTGGATGCCCAGACCTTGCCCAGCAGGAACTCCCGCAGGCCGATCTCGCGTATCGCCGGTATGCCGGATATGACAAGATACACGGTTATGAGCAGCACGCAGCCAACGGTTATCAGCCCCATGACAAGAAACACGCCGTGTATTATATTTTCGATCAGATTGTTATTCTGCGCTTTCTGACGCTTCATCGGAAAGTCCTTTCAATGCGCCGAAAGGCGGTCGACATCGGCCGCCTTCAGGCTGGTGTTTTCAGTTTGCCGCAACTGCGCCGGCTGCGGAGATGATGTCTGCCGCATCGGCGGAGAGGGCGAAGTCAAAGAACTTCTGCGCGGTGGCTGAGAGCGCGGTTCCTTCCTTGGTCACGAGGACGAACGGACGCTGGATGATGTAGCTGCCGTCCTTAACGGTTTTCTCGGTGGGAGTCACGCCGCTGACGCTGAGCGCCTTGACGGTATCCTTGAGCGCTGCGAGAGAGGCGTAACCGATAGCATCGGGGTTAGAGGCCACGGTCGCGATCACGTCGCCGGTGGAGGTGAGCTCCTGGCGGTACTTGCAAGCTTCGGCGGTGCCGGTGATGGTTTCGAAGCCGTCGCGCGTGCCGCTGCCGGCCTCACGGCCTATCAGGACGATCTCGGCGTCGTTGCCGCCAACTTCTTTCCAGTTCGTGATCTCGCCGGTGTAGATGGCGGCGATCTGCTCAAGGCTCAGATCGGAGACGTGGTTTTCGGGGTTGACGACCATTGCGATGCCGTCATAGGCGAGCACGGTCTCGACCAGTCCCTCGGCCTTCTCTTCGTCCTTCAGCGCGCGGCTCGAAAGGCCGATGTCGCAGCGGCCTTCGAGAACCGCCTTGATGCCGGAGCCGGAGCCGGTCGGGTTATAGGTGAAGCTTGCGCCGCTGTTGTTATTCATAAACGCCTCGCCCAGCGCGCCGATGACCTTCTCCATGGAGGTCGAGCCGTCGGTCGCGACAGAGCCGGTGACGGCGGCGTCAGTGCTGACGGAGCTGCTGGGTTCGCTGGATGCGCTGGGTGTGCTGGTGCTTCCGGCCGTGCCGGAGCTGCCGCAGCCTGCGAGCAGCGCGGCTGCACATGCAAGTACAAGAACTATACTGATGATCTTCTTCATGTTTTATCTCCCTTTCGTTTTAAACAATTTTCTGGTACGTCTGTAATTCTAACCAGGCAATGTAAAATACGAAAGCCGAATAAGGTAAAATCAAAGTAAAATCATCAGATCATATTATTTTTTCGCTTTCTTTACAAAAATGTGCTTTTACAATATGATATTACGTGATATGATACACTTAAAGGAAAGTATACGGAGGATAACATGGAACAACTCAGAAGCAAAAAAGGTTTCATCTGCGATATGGACGGCGTGATATATCACGGCAACAGGCTGCTGCCCGGAGTGAAAGAATTCGTCGATTGGCTGTACCGTGAGAACAAGAACTTTCTCTTCCTCACCAATGCCTCCGAGCGCTCGCCCAAGGAGCTTCAGCAGAAGCTGTGGCGCATGGGGCTTGAGGTGGACGAGGGTCATTTCTACACGAGCGCCCTTGCCACCGCGCGCTTCATAAGCTCGCAGTCGCCCGGATGCAGCGCGTACGTCATCGGCGGCGCAGGGCTCATCATGGCGCTGCATGACGAGGGAATAACCATGAACGATATCGATCCCGACTATGTCGTCATCGGCGAGGGCAACACCTATAATTATGAGAACATTCTCAAGGCCGTGCGCCTTGTCACGAACGGCGCGAAGCTCATCGGCACCAACAGCGACCTGACCGGTCCCTCCGAGGACGGCATAATCCCCGCCTGCCGCGCGATGATCGCGCCGATAGAGCTTGCGACCGGCAAGACCGCATATTTTGTTGGCAAGCCGAACCCGCTGATGATGCGCACCGGACTGCGTATCCTCGGCGTCCACTCTGCCGAGGCTGTTATGATCGGCGACCGGATGGACACCGACATGGTCGCCGGTATTGAGACCGGCCTCGACACCTGCCTTGTTCTCTCCGGCGTCACCTCGCGCGAGGATATCGAGCAGTTCCCCTACCGTCCGCGCCTTGTGCTCAACGGCGTCGGCGACATCCCGGGCTGCAACATGTAAGTGAGCATGAAAAGAGCGCTGCTTTTGCAGCGCTCTTTTCATTTTAACCTATTTTCTTTTCCAGACACACGAGCTTTACGCCGGCTATGCCGTTGAATGTGCAGTCCACGATGCCGACCTCTTTATAGCCGAGGCGCGCATACAGCCGCCGCGCGGCCGTGTTCTTCGCGTTCGTATCCATGCGCAGATACGGGCAGCCGTTTTCGAGCGCATAGCGCTCATAGAAGTGCACAAACTCCGTGCCATATCCCCTGCCCGCACAGGTAGGGGATACGACCAACGTATGCAGCACCATGATCTCATCGTCCGGCGCAATATATTCCCACTGCGCGTCGGCGTATTCGGGAACCTGCGTCCGGTTTATCCGCGCCGCCGCGACGATCTCACCGCCGCCGGCCATGACGAACAGTTCCCCCGCCGCGATGGCTTCGCGCGCGGTGTGCTCCGTGGGGTATACGCCGCGCTGCCAGCCGGTGCAGACGCGTCCGGCCTCTTCCTCGGAGATTATATGCTCATATATCGCGGCCACGGGCAGCACATCCCGCTCGGCCGCTTTCCTTATCTCCGCCATGTCACTCTTCCTCGGGCAGCAGATTCGTCATGCTCTTCATGCTCACGGCAAGCGTGGAGAGATTATGCAGCAACGCGGAAGTAGCGGGCGGGAGTATACCGGCGACGCCGAGCGCGATGAGCGAGCAGTTGAAGCTGACAATGAAGCGGTAGTTGCGGTGGATGCGATCCATCAGCGCTTCGCTAAGGCGGCGCAGTGTGACCAGCTCGAACAGATTCTCCGACGATATGGTTATATCGGCGATCTCGCGCGCTATCGCGGCGCCAGTCGCTATCGCTATGCCGGCGTCGGCCTCAGACAGCGCCGGAGAGTCGTTCACGCCGTCGCCTATCATTATGACCTTGCGTCCGGCGGCCTTCTCACTGCGGACATACGCGGCCTTGTCCTCCGGAAGCACTTCGGCGAACACCTCGTCCACCCCGACTTCCGCGGCCACGGCTTCGGCGGTTCTGCGGCTGTCGCCGGTCATCATCACGACCTTGTCTATGCCGCAGTCGTGCAGCGCACGGACGGCGGCCTTCGCCTCGCGGCGCAGTGGGTCATGTATGCAGATGACGGCGGCAAGCTCGCCCGCGATGCAGAGATAAAGATGCGAATACTCCGCCGGGAGCGTGCTGAACTTCTCTTCCTCGCCTTCGGGTATGCGGCAGCCCTCGTCCTCAAAGACGAAATGCGCGCTGCCGATTATGGCCTTCTTGCCCTCGACCATGCTGGAGATGCCGTGCGCCACGACGTACTGCACCTGAGAATGGTACTCCTCATGCGACAGGCCGCGCCGCTTGGCCTCCTCCACGACCGCGTTTGCGATGGAATGCGGATAGTGCTCCTCAAGGCAGGCCGCGAGACGCAGCATCTCGCTCTCTTCCCTGCCGCCGAAGGGCACGACCTGCGCGACTGTCGGAGTAGCGTAGGTCAGGGTTCCGGTCTTGTCGAAAACTATCGTGTTCGCTGCGGCAACAGCCTCAAGGAAGCGCCCGCCCTTGACGGAAATATTATGTCCGCTGCTCTCGCGCATCGCGGACAGCACCGCGATAGGCATGGAGAGCTTCAGCGCACAGGAGAAGTCCACCATCAGCACAGCCAGCGTCTTTGTGACGTTGCGCGTGACGAGATAGGTCAGCACTGTGCCGCCGAGCGTATAGGGCACAAGGCGGTCGGCAAGGCGGGACGCCTTGTCCTCGGCGGTGGATTTGAGCTTTTCGGACTCCTCTATCATCTTCACGATGCGGTCATAGCGGCCGCCGCCGGATGCTTTCTCCACGCAGACGACGCACTCGCCCTCTTCGGCGACAGTGCCCGCATACACATAGCTGCCCGGCCGCTTCGCTGCCGGCATGGATTCGCCGGTCATCGAAGCCTGATTGACCATCGCCTCGCCCTCAATGACCTTGCCGTCAAGCGGGATCATGCAGCCGGTGCGGATAACGATCTCATCGCCGGGGCGGATATCGCCGACGGGTACAAGCGTCTCGGTCTCACCGGTACGCAGCCACGCTTTGTCAATGTTTATGGACATTGCCCCCGCGAGATCGGCGACGGACTTCTTATGCGTCCACTCCTCAAGAATCTCGCCGAGGGAGAGCATGAACATGACGGAGCTTGCCGTCGAGAAATCGCCGCGGAGCATCGAGACGGAAACCGCCGTCGCGTCCAGCACCGCGACTGAGAGTCTGCCGTGCAGCAGCGCCTTCAGCCCCTCGTGGATATACTTCAGCGAGCGCACTATCGCTATCGCCGTCGTCACGGGTACGGGCAGGAACAGCTTCGATGCCGTGCGGCGCAGCACTGCCATTGCGAGCTTATCTTCGAACTCGCGGTTCAACTCACGGGTAGTGTGCTCCGGGACAAGCTGCATCGCCTCCGCTGCGGGAAACGAAAACGCCGCCAGCGCATTTATCACTGCGGCGCGCTCTGCGCAGTAGCATATGACCGCGTCGCGGGTGCGGTCGTACACCTTCACCTCGTCAACGCCGTCCACACTGCGCATGTAATATTCCAGCACATCAGCCTCGTCCAGCGACATCCGCGCGCATTCGAGATGCACACGCAGCCGCCCGCGCGACTCATGGATTATTTTGCATTTCATAACTCGTTACCTCTTGCCGGCGGCTGCCGCAAGGCGCAGGTTCCGCCCGCGGCAGCCGCGGTATAAATCACGCCTTGACGGTCTCCTCAGACTTATCCTCGATAACCGCTGCCGCCTCTTCCTCGGCACGGAGACGGTTGATCTCCTTTGCGTCGGCGTAGACGTCCTCGGCGCCCTCGCGGATCGCGGTAACGGTCTGCATAACGCTGTCCTTCGCACGCAGAACAGCGGCAGTGGTATGTGCGTAAACCTTTCTGGCGTCCTTGCTGCCAAGGATCTTCAGCCCTGCGGTGCCAAAGAGAACGCCCGCGGCGAACAGTCCGGTATGCTTCATAATGTATTCCTCCAATTTATATATATAATAAGTTGCGCGTAACTAACTTTTTCTGCCAAACGCTCAACTGTAAAGGGAAATATAGCAGAATATGCGCGAAAATTCAAGTCCCTTTATGTTAATAAATCGAAAATTCCCGCGGATATCAAGCCTTTCAGCGCTTCGCCGCACTCAAGCAAATTTTCCTAGATAATTGAAATTTCTTCTTGCAAATTCCGTAAAAAGTATATATAATTAAGCTTGTCACACCGACTGACATTTTGCTGGGAAAGGATATGCCATGTCGTTAGAAGAGCTTCGTGAACAAAACATCCGGCTCGTCACCGAGAAGGCGCTGGAGTGCTTTATAAAAAACGGTATAAATAACACGCGAGTCTCCGAAATCGCCGCCGAGTCTGGGCTGACGCAGCGCTCCGTGTTCAGATATTTCCCCTCGAAGGACGATATCGTCATCGCCGCCGCGTTCTGCTACTGGGAGCGCACGAAGGCGTATATTGCGCGCGAGCTGCGCCGCCATACGGACGACGCGCAGACCGGTATCGAACAGATCAACATCATCTTCAACAGCTACGCGAACATGCTGTTCGTCGATCCCGAAGGGATAAGATTTTCGCTGGACGCAGAAGTCGCGCTGTACAGCGTCGGCAAGAACGCGCACGTTATCAACAGACCGCCGGAGCGCTACGAGGCGTACAAAGGCCCCCTGTCACAGGCGGTGCGCCGCGGACTTGCGGACGGGACGGTCGATCCTGGCGCGAACATCAAGCAGCTGTATTACAACGCCTACGATTCCATCCTCGGCATGATGCAGCGCCTGACTGTCGGCGTGCCGAGCGTCAGCGAGCTTGACGCGCATGAGCGTCTTGAGAGCATGTGCGCGATGTTCACGCGCGAATTTGCCGCGAAGAAATGACCCCGGCTTCACCATTTGAAGACCAGCGGCGCAGGCCTCTTCCACGCCTCACCGTTCGTCATATATTATTATTTTGAAGGAGAAACATATGGATTCCAAGTACAATGCCCTGTTTACCCCTTGGAAAATAGGCAAGGTCGAGATTCCGAACCGCATCGTGCAATGTTCCATGGGCGGCACTTCCCTCTTCGGCTGGATGGAGCCGTGTCATCTTGACAAGGAAGCAGCGTATTTCCTGCTCAACCGCGCAAAGGACGGCGTCGGCCTCATTCTTCCCGGAATGCAGTGCATCAAGGACGCTATCGGCGGCCGTTGGCTGTATCAGAACGACAAGATGTTCAAGGATCTGAAGGTCTACATGGAGGAGTTCCACAAGACCGGAGCGAAGCTGTTTGTTCAGCTCGCCGCCGGTATGGGCCGCTCCATGGCGATCACCAAGCCCATGGTAATGCTGCTTGAGCACCCGTTGCTCGGCAAGCTCGTATCTCCCGTGGCAGACCTTGACTACATCACCGCCTCCGCTTCCGCTACCCCGAACCGCTGGTACGACGAGGTCAAGTCCCGCCCGATGACAATCAAGGAGATTCAGGATCAGGTCGAAGCCTTTGCCAAGACCTCCAAGAAGCTCATGGACGCCGGTGTCGATGGCGTTGAGATTCACGCTGTCCACGAGGGCTACCTGCTCGACCAGTTCACCATCTCCAACATGAACTACCGCACCGACCAGTACGGCGGCTCCTTCGAGAACCGTTTCCGCTTCCCTGTCGAGATAGTTCAGGCCATCAAGGCTGCCTGCGGCCCCGACTTCCCCGTCTCCCTGCGCTACTCCGTCGTCTCCAAGACGAAGGACTGGGGCAAGGGCGCGATGCCTTACGAGAAGGACTTCAAGGAGTTCGGCCGCGACATGGAGGAGTCCGAGCGCGCAGTCAAGTATCTGGCCGACGCCGGATATGACATGTTCAACTGCGACAACGGCACCTACGACGCATGGTACTGGGCACATCCGCCTCAGTACATGCCCGACAACTGCAACCTCGAGTACGTCGAGCACATCAAGAAGTTCACCGACAAGCCCGTCGTCTGCGCAGGCCGTATGGATCCTGTCAAGGCTGCCGAGGAGATCGAGGCCGGACGGCTCGACGCCGTTGCCATCGCCCGTCAGAACCTCGTCGATCACGACTGGATACATAAGATCAAGGCCGGTCAGCAGGACGAGATCAAGCCCTGCATCCGCTGCCACAACGGCTGCTTCAACATGGCGAAGTTCGCCGGTACTCCGAACATCCAGCATCTGGGCGACTCTCTGCACCTCGCCCGCTGCGCCCTGAACCCGACCACCATGCAGCACAACCGCTACAAGATAGTCCCGACCAAGAAGCCCAAGAAGGTCGCTATTATCGGCGGCGGCATCGGCGGCATGGAATGCGCTCTGGTTCTGACCCAGCGCGGCCACAAGCCCGTTATCTTCGAGAAGTCCAATGAGCTGGGCGGCCTGTTCCTGACCGCGTCCGCCATGACCTTCAAGGAGAACGACAAGGATCTCATCACCTGGTACAAGCGCGAGATCGAGAAGGCCGGCATCGAGGTTCATCTTGGCACCGAGGTCAACGATCTCAACACCCTTCACGGCTTTGACGATATCATCGTTGCGACCGGTTCCGTGCCCCGCACGATGCCCCAGATCAAGGGCTTTGACAAGACCCTCACCTTTACCGACGTCCTCAAGGACAAGAAGGAAGTCGGCGATAAAGTTCTGTTCATCGGCGGCGGCCAGTCCTCCTGCGAGGCAGCCTACGACCTGCTGCTGAACTTCGGCAAGCACCCGATCATCGTCGAGTACGCCGGCGACCTCGTTGCCGCGCAGGCGACCTGCCTTGCGAACACCTCCTATCTGCGCGACGCAATGGAGTATCACAAGGTTCCCGTCTATCTGCACTCCACCGTCACCGAGATCACCGACAAGGGCTGCACCGTCAAGAACGTTCAGACCGGCGAGACCTTCTTCGTCGAGTGCGACAGCGTTGTCAATGGCATCGGCTTCGTTCCGACCCCCGTCGGCGGCAAGACTGCATCCCGCAAGGTCAAGGGCAGAGAAACTATTCACCGCGTTGGCGACTGTGTCGCCATCGGCAATCTGCGCACAGTCATCTGGCGCGCATGGGATGTCTGCATGAAGATCTAACCCGTCCTCATGTTGATATAAAAAGTAAGCATACCTCACAAACCTCAAAAAAGAAAAAGCAATCGAATCGCAAACCTCAGAGGATCGCCGCACATCTGTGCGGCGATTTTTAATGCTGCGCAACGGGATGTTAACACGCGTTGCTTGCGGCAATGGGCGTACTTGCTCTATAATGTAGCCATCAGCCGAACCAAAGGAGGCTAAAAGAATGCTTAGTGAAAACATAAAAACCGCCAGAAAGTCAAAAGGACTTTCTCAGGAAGAGTTGGCCGTCAAGCTGAACGTTGTGCGGCAGACAATATCAAAATGGGAGAAGGGCTTGTCCGTCCCCGATTCCGACATGCTGATAGCCCTATCGGATGCGCTGGCTACGCCGGTGAGCGCACTGCTCGGCGAATTCGCCGTCAGAGCGGAGGCTGACGACCTGAAAGCAATAGCCGAAAAGCTTGAAATCATCAACCTGCAGCTTGCGCGGCAAAAGGCCGCGCGGCGGAAAACACTGCGTTGGCTGCTAATTGCGCTGTGCGCGGTCACGGTGATCATCGCGGCAGCTCTGGTACTGCTGAACAGTCCGTATCTGGGCTGGAATTACAGCGATCCGGAAACTGCCGTCGCCGGCGCGGCGTTCCACGCCTTTGAGTGGCTGTTCGTGCGGCTGGCGCCTATAATTCTTATCAGCACCGTGATTGGAATCGTACTCACCCGCAACAAGGCATGAAAAATCCTCCGTATGATGAAAATCATACGGAGGATTAATTATTTTATGGGTACTGACGTATACCTGCGATTACTGCATGTCCTTGATCGCAGCCTGTGCAGCTGCAAGGCGGGCGATGGGAACGCGGAACGGGCTGCAGGAGACGTAGTCGAGGCCGACTCTGTGGCAGAACTCAACAGAGCTGGGATCGCCGCCGTGCTCACCGCAGATACCGAGGTGCAGTTCGGGACGGGTTGCGCGGCCGAGCTTTGCAGCCATGGCAACCAGCTTGCCGACGCCAACCTGGTCGAGGCGGGCGAACGGGTCGCTCTCGTAGATCTTCTTGTCGTAGTACGCGCCGAGGAACTTGCCGGCGTCGTCACGGCTGAAGCCGAAGGTCATCTGGGTCAGGTCGTTGGTGCCGAAGGAGAAGAACTCAGCCTCGGTCGCGATCGCGTCTGCGGTCAGAGCGGCACGCGGAATCTCGATCATGGTACCGACAAGGTACTTCATGTCGGAGCCGGCATCGGCGATGAGCTTATCGGCGACAGCGGTGACAACGTCCTTGACGTACTTGAGCTCCTTGACCTCGCCGACCAGCGGGATCATGATCTCGGGAACCATCTTCCACTCGGGGTGACGGGCCTGGACTGCCAGAGCAGCCTTGATAACGGCACGGGTCTGCATCTCGGCGATCTCTGGGAAGGTGACGGCCAGACGGCAGCCGCGGTGACCCATCATGGGGTTGAACTCGTGCAGGGAGGCAATGAGAGCCTTGATCTGCTCGACGGTCTTGCCCTGAGTCTTTGCAAGAGCCTCGATGTCGGCTTCCTCAGTGGGAACGAACTCGTGGAGAGGAGGATCGAGGAAACGGATGGTAACAGGATTGCCTTCCATGGCCTCGTAGATGCCCTCGAAGTCTTCCTGCTGCATCGGCTCGAGCTTTGCCAGAGCCGCGACACGCTCTTCCTTGGTGTCGGCGCAGATCATCTCACGGAAAGCAGCGATACGGTCGCTGTCGAAGAACATATGCTCGGTACGGGTCAGGCCGATGCCCTGTGCGCCCAGCTCACGAGCCTTGCGCGCATCGTGCGGGGTGTCGGCATTGGTGCGGACCTGGAGGCGGCGATACTTGTCAGCCCAGCCCATGATGCGGCCGAACTCGCCTGCGATGGTGGCATCAACGGTGGGGATGATGCCGTCGTAGATCTTACCGGTGGAGCCGTCGATGGAGATGTAGTCGCCCTCGTGGTAGACCTTGCCTGCCAGCTCGAACTTCTTGTTCTCCTCGTCCATCTTTATCTCGCCGCAGCCGGAGACGCAGCACTTGCCCATGCCGCGGGCGACAACTGCCGCGTGGCTGGTCATACCGCCGCGAACGGTCAGGATGCCCTGTGCAGCCTTCATGCCCTCGATATCCTCGGGGCTGGTCTCGAGACGAACCAGAACGACCTTTTCCTTGCGCTCGTGCCAGGCTTTTGCGTCCTCAGCGGAGAAGACGATCTTGCCGCAGGCTGCGCCGGGGGATGCGCCGAGACCCTTGCCGATAGGAGTTGCGGCCTTGAGGGCGGCAGTGTCGAACTGCGGGTGGAGCAGAGTGTCGAGGTTTCTCGGGTCGATCATCAGAACGGCCTTCTTCTCGTCGATCATGCCCTCGTCAACGAGGTCGCACGCGATCTTGAGAGCCGCCTGAGCGGTACGCTTGCCGTTGCGGCACTGGAGCATGTAGAGCTTGCCGTTCTCGACGGTGAACTCCATGTCCTGCATGTCGCGGTAGTGCTCCTCAAGGATGTTGCAGACCTTGACGAAGTCGGCATATGCCTCGGGGAACTGCTCTGCCATCTGGGCGATGGGCATCGGGGTGCGGACGCCGGCGACGACGTCTTCGCCCTGTGCGTTGACGAGGAACTCGCCCATCAGCTTCTTCTCGCCGGTTGCGGGGTCACGGGTGAAAGCGACACCGGTGCCGGAATTCTCGTTCAGGTTGCCGAATACCATGGGCATGACGTTGACTGCGGTACCCCAAGAGTAGGGGATGTCGTTGTCACGACGGTAGACGTTTGCTCTGGGGTTGTCCCAAGAACGGAAAACGGCACGGATGGCTTCGTAAAGCTGAACCTTCGGGTCGGAGGGGAAGTCCTCGCCGATCTGCTTCTTGTACTCAGCCTTGAACTGCTCTGCGAGCTTCTTGAGGTCTGCAGCGTCAAGCTCATGGTCGGTCTTGACACCCTTGGCTTCCTTCATCTCGTCGATGAGCTGCTCGAAGTATTTCTTGCCGACTTCCATAACGACGTCGGAGAACATCTGGATGAAGCGGCGGTAGGAGTCGTAAACAAAGCGCTCGAACTGAGGATCGGGGTTGCCTGCGATCATTGCAGCAACGACATCGTCGTTAAGACCCAGATTCAGGATGGTATCCATCATACCGGGCATGGAAGCGCGTGCGCCGGAGCGGACGGAAACGAGCAGGGGGTTGGTGAGATCGCCAAACTTCTTGCCGTTGATCTGCTCCATGACCTCGACGTTCTTCATGATCTCAGCCATGATCTCGTCGTTGATCTTGCGACCGTCCTCATAGTACTGGGTGCAGGCTTCGGTGGTGATGGTGAAGCCCTGAGGCACAGGCAGGCCTATGTTGGACATCTCTGCAAGGTTTGCACCCTTGCCGCCAAGCAGCTCGCGCATGTTGGCATTGCCTTCGGAAAACAGATACACATACTTTTTGCTCATTGTTTTCTTCCTTTCTATAATAAATAAGATTAGATAAGATCGCTGCGGAAAAGCGTCAAAAAAACGACTCTTCGCCATGTGTTAGAATATCACAATTTTGGGCAAGTAATCAATGCATTTTACCTACAAATCCGCGCCTATTATGGATGATATTTCGTCCGAAATTTTTGCAAAACCAACAATATCTACTGTTTCTCCGCGAATTTTTGTATCAAATCCGCAATTTACCAGAACGCGGGCGGCGTTTTCCTTGTCCAAAACGCCCAACTGCGAGCTGAGCGCGTTCACAAGCGTCTTGCGCCGCTGGTTGAATGCCGCGCGGATAACGCGGAACATCAGCTTCTCGTCGCCCACCTCGACCGGCGGCTTTTCGCGGCGGCGCAGGCGTATCACGCTTGACGTCACCTTCGGCTGCGGGATGAAACAGCTCGGCGGCACGTCGAACAGCAGCTCCGGCTCCGCGTACCACTGCACGAAGATTCCGAACGCGCCGTAATCCGCCGTTCCCGCCGGAGCGCATATGCGCCGCGCGACCTCGCGCTGTATCATCACGGTGATGCTGTCAAAGCAACCCGCCTCGATGAAGGCCGTCAGCAGCGGAGTTGTGACATTATACGGCAGATTTGCGCACACGACCGGACGCAGCCCGCCGAGATGCTCGCGCACCAGCTCCGGAAGGTTCTGCTTCAGTACGTCGCCGAATATGATCTCGACATTATCACAGCCCGCGAGCGTCTCTGCAAGCACCGGCTTCAGGCTCTTGTCAAGCTCTACGCACAGCACCTTGCCCGCGCGCTTTGACAACTGTTCGGTCAGGCAGCCGACGCCGGGACCTACCTCCAGTACGCCGGTATTCTCATCCAGCAGCGCGCCCTCGGCGATATCCTCCGGAACCCAGCCTGCGGTCAGAAAGTTCTGCCCCATGGATTTCGAGAACCGGAAGCCGTGCCGCGAGAGCAGCGCGCGTATCTCGTTTATATCCGTCAGATTCATGCGCTCAGCCCCGCGTAGATTTGATATACCGCAGCCACTGTCCGGACAGGCACAGGATTATCAGCACAAGACCGCAGATCTTTGTGAATACGTAGGTCTCCACCGCAAAGATAAGTATGCCCAGTGCGAGTAGACATATAAGCGTCCAGATTATCGCCGAGACGAGATATTTTGTGTTTCCGCCTTTCATTTGCAGCCCCCCGCTATATTTTTGATTTTGAGTATCTTCTCATAGGCCTGACGCGCCGGATCATGACCGGCATCATCGATAAGGACGTTGCCGCGGTACCGGTAGCCGGACTCGCGCAGCAGCCGCTGCATGGCCTTGTTCTTCCGGTGCGTATCGACACGGATGCATCGCAGGCCGAAGCCCTCGGCCGCCTGCCGCTCGACGCATTTCATCATGAATTCCGACATCCCGCTGCCGCGGTATTTCGCCGATACGGCGGAGCGGTGCAGCACGCAATAGGGCATGTCGGCAGTCCACTTGCCGTCCGTTATCTTCGCGTAGTTCTCTTGCTCAAGCGTACTGAGCACGAAGACCGCCGCGACCTCGCCGCCATGCGTCACGGCGAAGCACTCCCCTCTCGCCATATCCGCGAGAAAGACCTGCTCATTCGGGTATTCTCCCCGCCACTGATCCACGTGGAAGCGCTTCAGGCTGCGCCGCGCATCCTCGACGATGTGCATGATATCCGGCATATCGTCCAGCGTTGCCGGGCGGTAATCAAGCTTTTCGGTGAGCTTGATTCGGCTCGCGTCCTTCTTTATCTCTTCGAGAAGTTTTCGGTCGGTATCATCCGCGGGCGTGAACTTTTCAAACATGTCCGGCCGCTTGTTCATGGTGCGCTCAAGCTGCTTCTTGCGCCGCCAGAGCTCCACCTTCGCATGGTCGCCGTTTATCAGCACCTCCGGCACCGCGCGCCCTTCCCACACCTCCGGCCGCGTGTACTGCGGGTATTCGAGCAGCCCGTCCCAATGGCTCTCGCCGGTGTAGCACTGCTCATCGGCAAGCACCCCCGGCACTAGGCGGCACACGGAATCGGCCACGGCCATCGCGGCGATCTCTCCGCCGGTCAGAACAAAGTCGCCCAGCGATATCTCCTCGTCGACGCACTCCTCGATGAAGCGCTCGTCTATGCCCTCATAATGCCCGCAGACGAGGACAAGATGATCATAGTCATTTCTGAGCCGCTTCGCGGTCTCCTGTGTGTAGGGTTTGCCTTGCGGGGACATGTAAATAACGCGGCTGCGCAGGCCATCGGCGGTTGACATAATATTTTCAAGGCAGGATTTCAGCGGCTGCGCCATCATCACGCAGCCCCAGCCGCCGCCGTAGGGATAGTCGTCCACCTGGCATTGCTTGTTCTCTGTAAAGTCGCGTATTTGTACGCAATTTATCTCAATTATGCCCTTTTTGGCCGCTCTGCCTATAATACTCTCATGTAAAACGGCGTTCACCGTATCGGGGAAAAGAGTCATTATATCTATGCGCATGGTCTTTACATCCCCTCTATGAGCCTGACGGTGATGACTCCGTTCTCAGCATCGGTTGACATAATAAATTCAGGTACTGCCGGAATAAGGTGCTCCGTCTCGCCCTTGACGACATAGATATTCGACGCGGGGCACTCCAGAACATCCACAAGCTTTCCGATCTCGGCGCCGTCCTCAGTCACGACGGAAGCGCCGATAATGTCGCTTATGAAGAACGCGCCCTTGGGCAGCTTCGCGTCCGCGCGCAGTATCGATATCTCGCGCCCCTTGAAGGTCATCGCGGCGTTCACATCGTCCACGCCCTCAAGCTTGGCGATGAGAAAGCCCTTGTGGACAAACGCGGACTCGATCTTTATTTCGCGCTCGCCGATAAACACTCGCTTGAAGCTGCGCAGGAATTCCGCGCTGTCAAGCCAGACCTCGATTTTCACCTCGCCGCGCACGCCGTGCGTGTTGACGATGCGTCCGGCCTCAATGTACTGTTTTTTATCCATAAAGTATCCTCAAATGCGGCTGAGCCGCCCCTTCGCAAATCATTTTCAGCATTATATTATACCATGCGGGAGCCGCATTGCCAAGGAAAAATTATGCTGATGTCAGCTTCAGTCCGACTATGCCGACCAGCAGCGTCAGGACGAAGAAAACGCACCAGAAGCTCACCGGCTCCTTGAAAAAGATTATACCCACCAGCACCGAGCCAAGCGCGCCGATGCCCGTCCATATGGCGTACGCCGTGCCGAGCGGCAGAGTTTTCGTCACCTTTGCAAGCAAAATGAAGCTGACCGCCATCCCCGCAAAGGTCAGCGCTGTCCAGCCGATTTTTGTGAAGCCCTCTGACAGCTTCATAAACGTCGCCCACACGACCTCAAATATTCCCGCGATGCCAAGCATTATCCAAGCCATAATCTCTCCTCCAAAAATAAAAAAAACGCGCCTGCTGTGCATCTTCTATGGCCTAATGATGCACGGCAAACGCCCAGTCCCGCCCGGCGGCGGTGACTGCAGATATAATAAATAGCACATGCGGGGCGGCCGTGTCAAGCCGTGCCGCGCCCGCAGAATGCAAAAAACCGGGGTGCTGCCACCTCGGTTTTTTGCGTTCAGTCCATGATTTCGACTGATACCTTTTTGCCCTTTTTCTGGGCGACGGCCCGCATAAGGATACGGATCTGCTTGACGATCCTTCCCTGCCGGCCGATGACCTTGCCCATGTCGCCGTCAGCCACGCGGACTTCAAAAACCGTCTCGCCGTCGGCTTTGCGCTCGGTCACAGAGACCTGATCGGGGTTATCGACAAGGCTCTGCACAATGTAGGTCAAAAGTTCTTTCATGCCGGTAGAAACTCCTTATTAGCCCTCGATCTTCTTGAGAAGGCCGCGGACGGTATCGGTCGGCTGTGCGCCGTTAGCGATCCAGTACTTTGCGCGCTCCATATTGACGCTGAGCTTGTCGCTCTCGGCCATGGGGTCGTAAGTGCCGATCTCCTCGATGAAACGACCGTCACGGGGGCAGCGGGAATCTGCAACAACGATACGATAGTAGGGAGCCTTCTTTGCGCCCATTCTGCGAAGTCTGATCTTAACCATGTATATTCACCTCCATGTTTTGTTCTCTCTTTATTACAAACGCCTTGGCGCTGTAACCTGAAATCAGAAGCCGAAGCCTCCGGGCATACCCGGCATTCCGGGGAAGCCGCCGCCTTTGCCCATTTTCTTCTGCAGCTTCTTCATGTTCTTGCCGCTGAACTGCTTCATCATCTGCTGCATGGCGTCAAACTGCTTGATAAGCCGGTTAACGTCCACGACAGAGGTACCGCTGCCGGCGGCGATGCGTTTCTTGCGGCTGCTGTTGAGCATCGACGGATTGTCGCGCTCGGCCTGCGTCATGGAGAGGATTATCGCCTCCTGATGCGCAAGCATTTTGTCGTCCATCTTCGCGCCCTTGAGCGCTTTCGCGTCAAGGCCGGGGATCATGCCCGCGAGGTCCTGCAGGTCGCCCATGTTCTTGAGCTGCGCCATCTGGTCGAGATAATCGCTGAGCGAGAATTTGTTCGCGCGCAGCTTTTCGGCCGCTTCAAGCGCTTTCTTCTCGTCAAAGCTCTGCTCCGCCTTTTCGATAAGCGTCAGCACGTCGCCCATGCCGAGGATGCGGGAGGCCATGCGGTCGGGGTGGAACGGCTCGATCATGTCGAGCTTTTCGCCCACGCCGATGAACTTGATGGGCTTGCCCGTCGCCGCGCGGATCGACAGCGCAGCGCCGCCGCGCGCGTCGCCGTCCAGCTTCGAGAGCATCACGCCCGTAACGCCGAGCGCTTCGTCAAACGCCGTCGCGGCGTTGACCGCGTCCTGACCGGTCATTGCGTCCACGACCAGCAGGATCTCCGACGGCTCTACCGCGTCGCGGATGTTTTTCAGCTCATCCATCAGCGCCTCGTCTATGTGGAGACGTCCTGCGGTATCGAGGAACACAACGTCGTTGCCGTGGCGCTTGGCATGCTCAACAGCGGCCTTGGCAATATCGACGGGATCTGTCTGTCCCATCTGGAACACCGGGATATTCAGCTGTGCGCCAACGGTCTCCAGCTGTTTGATGGCGGCGGGACGGTAAATGTCACACGCGGCGAGCAGCGGACGCTTGCCCTGCCTGCGGATGTAGCCCGCGAGCTTTGCGCCGTTTGTGGTCTTGCCCGCGCCCTGAAGGCCGACGAGCATAACGACTGCGGGCGACTTGGAACCGAAGTTCAGCTTCTGGTTCTCGCCGCCCATGAGCCTGCACAGCTCTTCGTTGACTATTTTTATCACCATCTGCGCCGGAGACAGAGCCTCCAGCACTTCCGCGCCGCTCGCGCGTTCGGTGACGGTTTTGGTGAAATCCTTTACGACCTTGTAGCTTACGTCGGCCTCAAGCAGCGCCATGCGCACTTCGCGCATCGCTTCCTTGATGTCGGCCTGAGTGAGTCTGCCCTTGCCGCGCAGCTTTTTGAAGGCCGCATTCAGTTTTTCAGATAAGCTTTCAAAAGCCATTTTTATCCTCCAAACATTGTCATCGCTTTTCCCTGAGCGCCTCAATATCCTCCAGCGCCGACTGCGCAAGAGTGCGCGCGTCGCCGTCCGTCATGCCGCACAGCTCTTTCAGTCTTTCAGCCGCGGCGGTGAGGGCGTCCTGCGTCTCCGAAAAGCGGCGGATAAGCCCCGTTTTACTCTCTATCTCCTGCAAACTCGCCTCGGCGCGGCGGATATTGTCCCACACACATTGGCGGGACACGCCGCTCTGCTCGGCGATCTCCGCAAGGGAGAGGTCGTCGTTATAGTGCAGATCGTAGCACTCGCGCTGGCGCTCCGTCAGAAGCTCCCCATAAAAATCAAGCAGCATACTGCGCATAAGTCTGCCGTCCGTCATGGCGAAGCCCCCTGTCAAGCGTTTCAACTTAACAGAGTATATAACGTAAAGCCGCCGCTGTCAAGTGTTTTTTCTTAACAGCGGCGGCTTTTTTAGATTATTTCCAATTCTCTGAACTGCGCAAGTATCTCATCCACGTCGTTCTTCGCGGTCGCGGCGTCGATATCATATTCTTCGCACATTGCGGCGGCAAGCTCCGCGGCGTCGGCGGCGTCAGCCAGTCTGTCCCAGATGAACTCCGCCGTCTCGTTGAGCGTTATCAGCCCCTTGAGCGTCAGCGAGCTGTCGCCCACTGGAACAAGGATCACGTCGCCCGCGATGTTTCTTTTAACAAGCTGTTTTTTTATCGTCATTTCACTGCCTCCAAAGTCAGTCTCACGGTCTCCTGCGTCATGCGGCAGACGTAGTCGGGGCGGCCGTCAAAGCGTCCGGTCTCCGACACGCACATCGCGGCGCAGGCGTGGCAGGCGTGCTTATACTTGCAGCCGGTGCACTCCGCCGGCAGGCGTATCGCGTCGGTCGCGGCGCGGGTCTCTTCCCACGCGCGGTCAAAGCCCAGCTCAGGCACGGAGAACTTCGGCTCGGTCATCATGCCGCAGGGTGTCATGTCACCGCGCCAGTTTATCCAGAACGCGGCGCGGCCTGCACGGCAGGAAATGCCCTCGCCGGGCGTCCCCTCGCAGGTCTCCTCACGCGGCAGCTCCAAGCCCTCGGCCATCGCCTCCGCGCGCTGGCGCAGCACCTCAGGCGTAAACCGAAGCTTGTCCCACATGACCTCGTACCCGGCGGCCTCCTCCGGCGTGAACCGGTCGTTCTTCCCGACCATCTCCGCGCTGCGGCGCACGGGAGGGAACATGTAGGTCGCAAGCTGCATCGGTGTGCCGAGTTCCTCAGCAATCTTGTGTATCTCGGCCATGTCGCGCACATTCCACGGCGTCATGGACACATTCAGCTTCACACCGACGCCGATCTCCTTCAGCGCGCGGATGTTCTCCGTGACCTTTGTGAACGCCGGGCGGCCGCACAGCGCCTCGTAGCTCTCGTTGCCCGCGCCGTACAGCGTGATATTGAATCGGAACGGCGGCTCGCTGCGGAAGAAGTCCAGCCAGTCGGAATCGATCAGCGAGCCGTTGCTGTTGACCGAGACCATGAGCCCCATTTTTTTCAGCTCCGTCAGAATATACCGGAAATCCGGCCGTATCAGCGGCTCGCCGCCGGTCAGCAGCAGGAAAAGCATCCCGCGGCTGCGCGCGGCTTCCGCGATCGCAAGCCACTCGTCCGCCGTCAGCTCACGGCCGCGGCTGCGCTGCTCCTCCGGCGTCAGATGAACATAGCACATGCGGCAGTTGAAATTGCAGCGCGCGGTCAGCTCAAAATTACCGGACAGCGGCGTGCCCGCGCGGCATGCCTTGGCGTGAAGATAGCTGGAAAGGCGCGGTTCTATACTGCTGGTGTCCATCTTATTCTCTCCTCAGTTCATTCTCAAGCGCGCGCACCGCGCCCTCGTCCTTGCGGCAGTCCAGCCGGTATATCGGTACGCGGCCGACGAGCCGCGCGACCAGTTCCGTCATCAGCGCCGCGGACTCCGCGTCCCACGGATAATACGAGCACTGGTTCAGCAGCCGCATGAACGCCTCGCGATGTGCCGGCACGAAAACGCGGTTCTCCGCCCGCTGCTCCGGCAGGACAATCGCGCGTATCGGCGCGCTGTGATTCTCACATATTCCGGACGTGCCAGAATAGAAAATCCCGTGCGCCATGCCGCGGCTTACGTCGATAAGCGTCCTGTCGCCGTTGATGACGCGCGCGGCGGCAAACTCGCGCCACAGCTCGGCCTGCGTGCTCTTGCCGATGCCGCTCGCGCCGGAGAAGAGGATCGCGTCCCCCTCGGCGCGCAGAACATACGAGCTGTGCAGCACGAGCATCCCGCGTTCGGCAAGTATATCAAACAGATCGACCGCTTCGAGCAGAAGCTGCGTCCGCAGATTTCCGGCGTATCCCGTTGAGACCGTCAGCTCCGTGGAATTGCCGTCGGTCACGGCATAGGTAAAGTCCGACACGTGGTCATGCAGGGTGTGCCGCTGCGCGCCGGTGCGCCAGCGATACGTCCTCAGCGAGCACGGCGTGCCGTCCGGTGGGGGCGGCATGGTGTCGGAAAGCCGGAGGTGAATTTCATGCGCTGCGGGCGCCGCCTCGGTGCGGAACGGAGCGCAGGCCGGCGAAAGCTGCCACGGCGTCTCCCCGTACAGATGCAGCGCTACGCCGCCAAAGCTCAGGCGCTCACTGAACATGGGTGACAAACATTATACGGCTGTAAGCCGTCGAGTAATGGCTGGCATAGAGCGTGGTGCTCTCCCCGGCGGCGAGGCCGGAAACGCCCGTGCGGTAAGTGATGCCGCCGATGTACAGGTCGCCGTAGGCGGATTTATAGTAGACGTAAATCTGGCCGGTGATGTCGCTGCCAGAAATATTCGTGATAGTGATCGCGGTATCCTGCGTATCTATCGAGAAAACGTCCTCACAGAGCGAGGGCTCGGGGTCGAAGCTTGCGTAGCTCGTGAGCGCCGCAGTCATATCCGCGCTGCTCTCCGGCATCGGCTGACGCGACAGCTCAAGCAGCTGCGCCGACGCGCCGCTCGGCAGCGTGCTTAGGTCAAACTCATAGCTCGTCTCGCCGCCGGTCAGCGTGATATGCGCATACTGCACCGTGGCGGCGGCATTATTCTTCACCGTTATTGCGCAGACATCGGAAAGGACGTCATCGGAGCCGTCCTCGATGAAGCTGCCGGCGAAACGGCTGATATTTGTGATTTCAAGGCCGCTGCCGAGGTCTATGGAAACGGAGTCTGCCGGGGCGGGGGTCGACACGCCCGGCATCGCCGGTTCAGCCTCCGGTTCGCCGTCGCCGCGCGAAAGGCGCAGGATGACGATTATGGCCGCGGCGACAAGCGCGAGGGCAAGGAGAAGATATAAAACTGCGTTGTTTTTACGTGTTTTTTTATTCTTTTTCATGGATAATCTCCAAATCGGAAAAGTGCCCCGCCCTTTCGGGCAGGGCACTTCTGTGTTTGTTTGTGTCAAGAGGAAAAGAGGCTATTGAGAGCACCGTTATAGCAGAGCGTTTCGGGATCATTGTCCTGAGTATTATACTTGCACACGCCTTTACTAAATACCGTCTCATAGCCCAGTTCAGGCATTTCATAAGCGCAAACACTATCACTATGTCCAACCGACACTACGCATGTACCAGCTATATTAGCGCTGAGTTCAAAGCTCTCAAAGCTTGCAAAAGGCTTTACATAGTTTTTTTTCATCTGAACTTCACGCTCCTTTCTCAGAACCAACGGCCAAACAAGCCGCCGATCCAATCTCTGATTGGGCTGGACTCCTTAACAGTCAGAGGCACAGTCTTTGCAACGCTCTGAACACCTTCACCATTGACCGCAACTATTTCGGTGTTGATCGTGCCAACCTCATCTGCGGTGGTCATGTAAATGAATTCATGGTAGGTCACGCGCTGTGCATTTCTGCCCCAGCCGATGCGCTCGGTGCGGGTGACGTACTTACCATACTCTTCGCCGTCAATGAGTATGGACTCAACATCGGTGCTGGCCTTAACTGTTAGAATCGCACGACCGCCCTTGCGGACATTCTTGTTCCACTCACAGTCGAAACGCTCAGGATTGAACGTCTTCTCCGGCTCTTCGGGCTGCTCAGGCTCGGTGGGTTCCGGATCGACCGGCGCGGCAAACAGTGCGCGGACGGTAGCAACCGCCGCCTCTGCATCACCCTCGCTAAGCGGTGCAAGCGAGACAGGTTCATCAGGCTTCTCGCTGAATGTAATCTTGATATTCGTCAGGGACAAAATATTACCTGTTGTATTGGTTATAGTCACCTGACCATTTTTGGCCTGAGAAGTAATATCGTAGTACATCTCGGTAGCGGATGCAATACCGGTAGGCGTTGCATCATTCACGGTCATGCCGCTTTCTCCGGCAGGAGCCTTAGCCCCGATCTGAACCTTGTCAATTTTGCCGTTTACAGGCAGCTTAAAGCTTATAGCCTGACCCTTTGCAAGATAGACCTCGTTATTCGGGCCAAGGTTTATGTAAGCTGCAACCTCTGCCGCAGCATTACCGTCGATGAAGAGAGTGGTTTCAATGCCAACATTACTTTCACTGGCGGCGATTTGGTCGCGGAGATTTATGTACTGCGGGTAGCCCTCTCCATCTTTGACATACCTTGTGTCATCCTTGCCCATCGGGTCATAAACGCGGATTGCATCAAGCCAGAAGTCGTAAGATTTATCGTCTTTATCGTCATTATGCGCAAACGCATCGTTGTAGAAAACGGTAATAGTAACATTGTAGCTACCGTAAGGAAGGTCACAGACCTTCATAACCGGTATCTGATAAAGAATGTTGTCGCCGGTTGCCTTTACCGTCCATTCTCCGTCAACGAAGCCGTAACCGAGGTAGTTATCGACGAAGTAGCTTTTAACAATTTTCTCATTACTGTTATAGACATCAACAAGTATTGCGCCGGAGGTGTTGTTCGTAAGGCTAATCACGTCAAAGCCGGTTCCCTTGAAGGAGAACTTTGCGGTCGGCCATGCGCTGAGGCTGTCATTTTTCCAGCCGGTGAGCATACTGCTAGTAACAGTGACCTTGTGCGCGCTGCCCATGGAGAACTTAGTGCTGTTATCATAGGCCGAATCGTAACCGTAAATTTTTCCGCTGCCAAGCTCAGAAAGCTCCTGAACCGCCTGCACCTGCTGAGCATTTTCGTCATCTTTATCTTTCACGACGTCCCATGTCGCCGTGCTTGCAGCGCCAGCGCCATTGGTAAACTTTGCGAAGCCGTCCTCATAGTAGACATTCGACGCGGGGATGATGGTGACAGTATATTCTGCAGTCCGCCCGCTCTGCAGATTTTCTCCGACCTTGAGCGTTCCACTATACTGAAGACTGAAGTTATCGCTGCTGCTTATCATAGAAGTCAGAGTATAGGTAACATTGCAGTTATTGTCTTTTGTAATACTTGCGTAAGACGAAAGTTTGCCAAATTCAACATCTGTGAGGGTGACACCAGCTTCAGTAAGATTTTTGTTAATGTCACCCGGTGTAATTACAAGCGGCAGACCGAAGTCAACAACAAAGGTTTTCGTAGCCGTGAACGTGTAATACAGATTAACTATCTTGTAATCATCGCCCGTAAAGTCTGTTTTTGTGAACTTGTAATCAACGTAACGATACTGTGCGTTGATTTGCGGCATTTCCTCAAGTTTCCAGTTTACAGCTTGTTCAACGTCCTTAATGTTTTTGACCGTGTTATTGATAAGTCCAAGCGGATTCTCCGTGCGTGCGAAGCCTGTGTTAAATGTAGTTGTCTCATCAACGGCAATGTTGTAGGAATAGAACGGAGTAGACTCACCTTCAACATAGTAGTTAACAGTAAGCAGATTTTCCACGGTCTTTTTTGCACGAACATAATATGTAATCAGTGCGCCGTGCTTATTGTATATCTCAACGCCGCGGACGTACGGGTCGCCGCCGATAGTGCAGCCGCTGTACGTTGAGCTGCCAGAAATAGAAGTATAGTCTGCGAGACCGCTCTTATCATGGGCTTCTTGGTCAATAGCCCAGACTATCTGCTCGGTTCCGTTATATTCGTAGCCGCCCTTTGCTTCACTGGCTGAAAGCTCTGTGCTGGCAGAATTAGCCGTCATTGTGACGGTTACCATATAAACTTCAAAGTCTTTCGTCTCAACACCGCGGAAGTTGTTCAGCATACGGTATTTATTATTGCTGCTGTCTGTTCCGACTGCCGCATTATTCGACTCGCAGTGATATGCAAGCGTTTTGTTTTTAACAGGAACACCCGTCGGTACACGAATACCGTCTTCGTACTTTACCGCATAGTCAAGGAGGACAAAGTCGCTACCAACCTGAGAATCGTATTCGGCGCCGCCGTTGGGCTTGCCCCAGTCCGCAACATCAGTGATGACTTCTTCCGTAATCTCGGTACGGGTCATAAAGTATGCCGCCAGCTGCTGCTCGCAGGAGCTGGATGTGCCGGTTGAGCCTTCGCCGGTAACTGTTGTCCACGTCTCACGGTCAGCAGAAACCTGCCACGCGCCGCCCCAATAGCGGACATAGTTAAATGCCGCGCCACTGTTAGAATAGTCAGCTCCCCATACATTTTGGATATTGCTGTCGCTGCTGTTATGAATGCGCCCGATCCAGAAGACAAGGTTCTGCGCGGGTTTATCGTCTTTTGCAGTTATAAGTCTGGTTCCGCCCCACTCATAACGCACTAACGGCTCCGTCATACCTGCCGCAGTAAATGCATCTGTCACAGACATGCCCTGTTCACTGTTTACCTTTGAAGCCGTATCTCTGGTCGCAGCGGGAATATTGATGTATCTCGCATACCCGAAGCTGCTGTCTCCGCCCCATCCGGAGCCGGAGTTCTTTGCATTCTCTCCGAATGCTTCAATTGTATTATTCGTTATCCAAAGCTGAATAGGCAGCGCAGCAGCCTTGCTCAAATCCTCCGGAATAACTTCTATTGTATATTTCGTGTTGCCGATAACAACATATGTTGTGCCTACCTCTACTCCGGTAAAGGTAATTTGGGTTATATCTCCCGCCGCTACCTCACTCTTAGTTCCCGGAACACCGAGGGGGTTGGAATAATTGGGATAACTCCGCCTACTATAAGTGCGGTAGAAAGTCCCTTTATAGAAATACAGTTGTGTCGCATCTCTACTGCTACTGCTTGTAGTCCACGAATTGTTATACCATCTAAGATATTTGCCTTTTATTTGCAAATTTCTTCCAGTCCAAGTCCACTCTGCAGCCTGACTAAAATCATCCGTAAAGCCGCCAGTGCTTGTCAGGTATTTTCCATCAGCAGACTTTATATAGTACTTACCATTTGCACTTACAATATTTACCTGCGAGAAAACATAGTCTGTACCGCTCTTGTTCACTGCGGAGTATCTTGCAACGACAGTGCCATCTTCATTTTTCAGCTCTGCATTATTGATATCTCCGTAGCTGCCATCCTGCGTATAAACCGTGGATGTGGCACCCACACCGATGGTAATGGATTCTTCGTGCTCATAGTCAATCTCTTCCGCAGCTTCAACAGTGATATCCACGGTGTAGTTACTACCGCCGGCTGCGGCAGTAATTGTAGCGCTGCCAACTGCAACAGCAGGTGCAGTTGCAGAAGTTCCGTTAGCTTCTACTCTAAGCACATTGGGATCCGAGCTGCTCCACCCAACATCGCCAGTATAGTTTTCAAGGGAGAGGACAACCGTACCTCCAACCTTGACGCTGTTTTTTTCGGCAGTCAGAGTCGGTGTTGCAGGCTGCTCTGCTTTCTTGAAATAAGAGGAATTATTTTTAGAAAGAGTCTTGATATGGTTCTCAACATTAGACCAGTTTGCATTATCCCCGGGATTATCGCACCATATAGCAATCATGCAGCCGACATTTGTTGTATACCCGCCGTCAGTCTGTCTGCAATCCTTGCACTCACCGTTAAGGTAGCCCTGCGCCCAACTATATCCATACCATTCGTTTCCTTCGTTCCCTACCACATAATACCACTTATTGTGCGTATTGATTATTTTGAAGCCTTCGGTCGCAAGTGTTGCTGCGGAAGAATATTTTGTCGTAGTTGCATCCCAGTAGCATATAGCAATGCTTTTGTCAAAGGAAGTACCGGTTTGCAGGCCTATATGATATATGCCGTCATTAAAGGCAAGCGCAGTCATGCCCGCATTCTGCACCATAGCTGCCGTGCTGTTCACAAACTTTGCATAAGCAGTATACTGCTCATTACTCATTCCGGAGAAACCACACTCATCGGCCGCAATGTTGAACATTGTGCAGCCTTTGCCGGCAAAATAGGTGATGTACTTCTGCACAAGTGCCTGCACGAAGTTCACGCTTAGCGCGTCAGTCGTGTCAATGGCATAATTAAGACTTTCTCCGCTATTTGTAGGCGTTGAGTACTTTGGAGTAAGTCCAAGAGTCTTCATAGCGCTGACAACAGCCTGCATATGCCCCGGAGCGTCGAACATCGGGATGATACCGATTCCCTTGTCATTGGCATAGCTGATTATTGCATCCATCTCGCCCTGAGAAAGTTCCCCTGATGCATAGAAAGCTGCATTTCCGCTCTGAATGGCGCTCTTGACAGTATTGCTATCGTAGCTGTTACCGCCGACCGTCAGAGACATATCGTCCAAGAGGAATCGCAAAGCATCATTGCCGAAAGCAAGCTCGACATGGGTATACCCATATTCATAAGCATAATCGACAATCTTTTTAAGATCCGTCAGGCTGAAACACTTACGGCCGCAGTCAATATGAACTATACGGTAACCCATATCTCCAGCGTCTTTGAGCGGGACATTCTTACTTTTATCTATATAGTTAAAAGTATCATCAGCCGCCAAGGTGTCAAGCTCGTCCTCCGGAAGCTCGTCTCCGTCGATAACGATAACATCGGTAGGCTCTTCCGGCTCAACGGAAGGCTCCGCAGGCTCTTCCGGCTCAACGGGAGCCGATTCGGCAGGCTCCTGCACAGGCTCTTCCACCGCCTCGTCCGCAAACGCGGCCATAGGCAGCAGACTGAACACCATAGTAAGCATAAGCAGCCACACTATCAGCCGCTTTACATTCTTACTCGTTCTGGTTCGGTTCATTTTATCCTCTTCCTTTCCCTGAAAGTTCGGGTAATGGGTTCTCGACCCAGTTTACATAAACCTGACAACAGTCAGTGCTATTTTACAGGTAAATATTTTACTGCATTTACCATGTGATTGCAGGATATTTTTTCAAGTTTTTCGATAAGTTTTTTCTCGGCCGCGCCGCGCGCTGTATAGCCGCGCCGCGTTTGGGAAAAAATGTTTCGTATGGCGGGGGGCAAATGGTGGGCGAGTATTTAGTCTTTACTCTGCGCTATCTTTTGGCTTCCTTGTGTAAAGGGAGGCAAGAAATTTGATCTATACTCTGCTCTTTCTTTTACACTCTGCTCCAGTCTCGGCTCTGGCGACCCCTTGGCGCTTCGCGCCAGCGTCTCGCTGCGGCTCGGTCACGGCGCGGCTCTGACATGCCACCGGCATGTCATTCACTACCGCGCCGCCGCTTCGCTACCCTAAAAGGGGCAGCGCTTCGCGGCATAAAATTCAAATTCTGCGCGGATTTGATTCTGGCAACAATAACAATTATTCTGCGGCGTGACCGCATGGAGGATCTACATGGACAACTTCAATTCAGGGCTTTACATCCCCGGCGACGGACTTTTCGATTTCGCGGCGGCGTCGGCCAAGCTACTGCGCCCTGACGGCGAATGCTCAGGCCGCGACGAGGCCGCGCTGCTCCGCCGCAGCATGGCCGCGATCCGGCGCTGCCACAGCCTCATTTCACGCCGCTACGGCGCGAAAAGCTCCGTCCCCGCCGCGTTCGAATGGATCATGGACAACTTCTACATCATCGAACGTGAGGGAGCAAGCGCGTCGGCGGCACTCCGCCGCGCGCGAAGGCTGCGTGCCGCGGACGGCGGGAGCATGATCGGCGAGCTTTGCCGTGCGCTGGTGCGCTCCGGGCGCGGCGAAGTGACCGAGGAACGCTGCCTCGAATTTCTGCGCGGGTTCCAATCCGTCACGGCGCTGCGCCGCGCCGAGCTATACCTCTTCCCCGCCGCGCTCCGTGCCGCGCTGATCCACAGTGTCGCTGCGGTCTGCCGCGCGATGGAGTTTGCCGACGGCAGCGACGAATACGCCCCTGCGCTCGAAGCTTTATTCGGTGCGCTGCGTCTGTTCGCGGTGCTCGACCTCGAAAATCTCCTCGACAGCGCCGACATGACCGCCGAGGCGCTGCGCGCAGACCCCGACGGCGTATTCCAGCGCATGGACAGCGTGTCGCGCGGGGAGTACCTGCGCCGCATCGAATATCTGAGCCGCCGCGAGGGCGTGGAGGAGCACATATACGCGCGCAGGCTCGTCAAGAAAGCCCGCGCCGAGGGGCGTCACGCCGGGTTCTATCTCTTCCCCGAGCCGAAGCCGTCACGCGGGCGCGGGTATATCGCGGCGAATCTGCTGCTGACGCTGTTCATCTCGCTGTGGCTCGCGTTCCGCGTGGGCAGTGCGGCGGCGGGAATTCTCCTGCTGCTGCCGGTGTCGGAGCTGGTGAAGGGGCTTATCGACTTCGTCCTGCTGCGGCTGCTCCCCGCGCGGCGGATGCTGCGGATGGACACGGAGCGCGGGGTGCCGCCCGAGGGGCGGAGCATATGCGTTGTGTCGGCGCTGCTGACCGACGCCGAGAGCGCGTGTGCCGCGGCGGCGGAGCTTGAGCGGCTACGGCTCGCCTGTCGCCGCGAGGGCGCGAACCTGATGTTCGGCGTGCTCGCCGATCTGCCCGCAGCAGACGCGCAGTCCGCGTCTGGCGACGAGGCGATAATCTCGGCGGCCGCGGCAGAGATAAACGCGCTGAACGCGAAGTACGGCGGCGGGTTCTATCTGTTCACGCGTGAGCGTGAATTTGACGGTGAGCGCTGGAGCGGTCATGAGCGCAAGCGCGGCGCGCTGCTGGAGCTTGCGAAGCTACTGCTCGACCGTGAGTCGGCACTGCATGTGACGGGCGACCGCGATTTTCTCGCGGCGACGAAGTATATAATCACGCTCGACAGCGACACGCGCATATATCCGGGCGCGGCGGGCGAACTGATCGCCGCGATGCTGCATCCGCTCAACCGCGCGAAGATCGACCCGAAGCGCCGCGTGGTAGTCTCGGGCTACGGCGTGATCCAGCCGCGCATAACGACGGAGCTTGCGAGCGCCGCGGCGACCGATTTCTCGCTCATCTTCTCCGGCGGCGGGGGCAGTGACCCCTACGGCACGGTCTGCGGCGAGCTGTATATGGACGCGTTCGACTGCGGCGGCTTCGCGGGCAAGGGCATCATCGACGCGCACGCCCTGCTGGAATGCACCGGCGGGCGATTCCCCGACGGGCGCATCCTCAGCCACGACGCACTTGAAGGCGCGTTCCTGCGCGGCGGGTACATGGGCGACGCGGAGTTTGTCGACAGTTTTCCGGCAAAGCCGCTGTCATACTACAAGCGGCTGCACCGCTGGGTGCGCGGCGACTGGCAGAACGCGCCGTGGCTGTTTGCGGCGGGGCGCGCGCTGCGGGATATCGACCGCTGGCGGCTGTTCGATTCGCTGCGGCGCTCGCTCGTGCCGCCGATGACGGTGCTGGCGATGGCGCTGGGCTTCTTCCTGCCGGGGCGGGGGCTCGCGGCGGCGGGCTGGGCGGCGCTGCTCGCGCTGCTGAGCCGGCTGACTATATCGCTGACCGAGTGGAGTCGGAACGAGCCGAAGCACCGCCACGCGCGCATACTCAGCGGTGTCGGCGGGGCGCTGGTCGAATGCTTCATACGCCTGTGGCTGCTGCCGTACGAGGCGTGGATCTGCGCGTCGGCAATATCTGCGGCGCTGTGGCGGATGCTTGTGACCGGGCGCGGGCTGATGCAGTGGCAAACCGCCGCGCAGAGTGACCGCGAGAGCGTGGGACTATGGCGGTATCTTATAAAAATGTGGCCGGTTGTCGCTCTCGGCGCGGCGCTGCTGGTCTTTTCCCCGGTGATAATCGGCAAATCTGCGGGGCTTATGTGGCTGCTGTCTCCGGCGGCGCTCGCCGCGCTCGCACTGCCGGCCTACCGCAGCGAGGAAATCGGCGAGGCCGAAAGCAAATATATCCGCGCGGCAGCAGCCGGATCATGGCGCTACTTGCAGGATTTTGCCACGGCTGAGGATAACTTCCTGCCGCCGGATAATTTTCAGGAGCAGCCCCCCGTAGGCACGGCGCACCGCACATCGCCGACGAACATCGGCTTTGCGATGGCGGCGGCGGTCGCGGCCTGCGACATGGATATAATCACGCGTGAGGACGCGGCTGGGTACATCTCCCGCGTCGCCGTGACGCTTGAAAAAATGCCGCGCTTCATGGGGCACTGGTACAACTGGTACGACACGCGCACGCTCCTGCCGCTGACTCCGGCATTCATCTCCACCGTTGACAGCGGGAACCTGCTTGCGGGGCTTATCGCCTGCATCGGCGCGCTGCGCGAATGGGGCATGGACGCGGATGCGGACAGGCTCGCGGCGCTCGCCGCTCCCATGGACTTCGCCCCGCTCTACGACGCGCGGCGCGGCCTGTTCTATATCTGCTACGACTGCGCGAACGACCGCCCCGCGGGTGGGTGGTATGACCTGATGGCGAGCGAGGCAATGCTGACAAGCTATATCGCCGTTGCGAAGGGCGATGTGCCGGTGAAGCACTGGCGGCGGCTGAGCCGCGGTCAGCTTCAGAAGGACGGCTACTGCGGGCTTGCGAGCTGGACGGGGACAATGTTTGAATACCTGATGCCGGAGCTGTTCCTGCCGCTGTACCGCGACAGCCTGCTGTACGAAAGCGGCAAATTCTGCCTCTATGCACAGAAGCGCCGCCGCTTCGCGGGCAAGCCGTGGGGCATGTCCGAGAGCGCGTATTATTCGCTCGACCCGGCGCTCAGCTACCGCTACAAGGCGCACGGCTGCCCGGCGCTCGCGCTCAAGCGCGGTCAGGACGCGGACATGGTCATCTCGCCGTACAGCAGCTTTCTCGCGCTGGTGCTTGAGCCGGAGGACGCGGCAAAGAACCTGCGGCGGCTGGAGCGCTTCGGCGCGTTCGGGCGCTGGGGCTTCATCGAGGCGCTGGACTTCACGCCGGGGCGCTGCCGCCGTGACGACGGCGAAAAGGTGCGCTGCTACATGGCGCATCACGCAGGCATGAGCGTTATCGCGGCGGCAAACGCGGTCTGCGGCGGCAGCATACAGCGCCGCTTCATGGCCGACGGCGCGATGGCGGCGTATTCGCTGCTGCTGAAGGAGCGCGTACCGGACGACTCGACCGTCATCCGCCGCGACAGCAGCGACTCACCGGAGCGCCCGCCGCGGCGAGGCGATGCGCATTGGCAGCTTCGCGGCGAGGACGGCGCGGAGAGCTTCACCGCGCTGTCAAACGGCGTATACAACCTGCTCTTCTCATCGAAAAACGCCTCCCGCGCGGTCTGCGGCAGCGTGTGCGTCTACGATTTTCCGGGCATCCGGATATCGCTGCACGGCACGGACGCGGACGCCGCGCCGTGGGACGGATTATGGGAGTTGGGCGAGGAGCATGGCCGCGCAAGCTTTGAGCGCGGCGGCCTGAGCGTCTCCTCCAATTGCTTTGTCGCCGCCGGGGAATACGGCGAGGTTCGTGACGTGTCGCTGCGCGCGGATCGCGCCATGCGCGGCGAGCTGGTCTTCAGCTTTACGCCGATACTTGCGCCTTTATGTGATTATGTAAACCATATTGCCTTTTGGAAGCTCGGCATTTTCGCCGAGTGCGAGGGGAACGCGCTGATACTGCGGCGCTGCCGCCGCGGCTCTCTGCCGGAAAAATGGCTCTGTGTTGCTCTAAGCGAGGACGCAGAGCTGAGCGCGGGCGGCGCCGCTCTCCCCGGCTGGCTTTCCGCGCCTGAGGTCAGCGCGAAAATAAAATTTTCGCTCGCGCCGGACGCCGCGAAGACCGTCCGTCTCACGCTCTGCCTCGCCGGAACGCGCGCGGAAGCGCTTGACGGCGCGCTGCGACTGCTGGCCGCAGGCGAGCTTGACCGCGGCAGCATGTGTTCCGCCTCGGCGGCGCTCACGGGCATGAGCGGCGACGAGACCGGGGCGGCCATGGCGATGCTCCCGGCGCTGATAGAAAATCCGCTGCACGAGGCCGCACCGCGCCGCGAGCTGTGGCGCTACGGCATATCCGGCGATCTGCCGCTGATATGCTGCGAGGGGCGCGCGCAGGAGGCGGAGCCGCTGCTGCGGCAGTTCTGTCTGCTGAAAAGCTGCGGCGTTGACGCCGACCTCGTATATCTCAGTCCTGAGCACGGCGAATATCAACAGCCGCTGCTGCGGCGCATCGAACGGCTGCTCGCCGAATACTCGCTTGAAGCGCTCATCGGCGCGCGGGGCGGCGTACACTTCGCGCCGCTCGACGCGCTCGGCACGATATCATCCCGTGCGGCAGTGATGATCGGGCAGGCGAAGCCTGAGCGCGCTCCCCTGCCCGCCCCTGAGCTGAGCGCGCCGCGTGTTCCGGAAGCCGTACCGGAAATGGTCCGGGAGAATATGAAGTTCGGCTTCACCGGGCTTCCGGGGCGCTGCTGGCAGAACATTCTCACCAACGGCAGCTTCGGCTGGATCGCCGCCGACTGCGGCACGGGTGGAATGTGGTACAAAAACGCGCGCGAAATGCGCATAAACCACCCCGCCGGGGACATCCGCGCCACTGCGGGGACGGAGCGGATATGGCTCGAAGCGGACGGGCGGCGCGTCAGCATCTTCGGCGCAAACGACGGCTGCGCCTGCACCGTCGAATATGCTCCGGGCACGGCGCGCTGGGAAAAGCGCATCGCCGGGCGCAGCGTCACGACAACCGGCTTCATCCCCCATGGCATCGACGCGCGCGTACTGATCATTGAGGGCGCGGCCGGGCTGCCGCTGACATGGTCGCTTGAGCTGTGTATGGGCGCGGCAGACGGCTCGTCGGTCGTATGCGGGAGCGAAAACGGCGTGTTCACCGCGGAGAACCCGGAGAGCTACTACCCCGGCCTTGTTTTCCGCGCCGCAGCAAACGTCGGCGCGCGCATCGGCACGGACTTTTCGCCTGCCGGGATGTGCATGGCGCTCAACTGCCCGGAGACGCTGGTTCTTGTCTGCGGATGCTGTGAGACGGAAGCTCTTTTAGAATTATGTAAACCAGTCGCCGCACGGGCTGCGCTCAGATCGGTGCGCAGCTACTGGGACGCGCTGCTCGGCCGCTTCTCCGTACGCGGCGCTGGCGCGGCGCTCGACCGCTATCTCAGCGGCTGGGGCGCGTATCAGGCCATCGCCTGCCGCCTTGAGGGGCGCAGCAGCCTCTACCAGAGCGGCGGCGCGATCGGCTTCCGCGATCAGCTTCAGGACAGCGTGAATCTGCTGCTTATCAGCCCCGTTTATGCGCGCGAGCGCATCCTCGACGCCTGTCGTCACCAGTATATCGAGGGCGACGTCATGCACTGGTGGCACCCGCACCCGAACGGCGACAAGGGCGTCCGCACCCGCTGCTCCGACGATCTGCTGTGGCTGGTCTGGGCGCTGTGCGAATATGTCGAATCGACCGGCGATACGGATATATGCGAGCTTGAAGAATATTATGTAAACTCGCCGCTTCTCGACGCGGCGGAGCGCGACAGATACGAGACGCCGGAGCCGTCCGGACAGAAGGCCAGCGTACTCGACCACGCGAAGTCCGCGCTCGAATGCTGCATCGCGCGCGGCTTCGGCGAACACGGCCTGCCGCTTATGGGCAGCGGCGACTGGAACGACGGACTGGACGACAGCGGCGGCGAAAGTCTGTGGCTCGGATGGTTCTTCGCCCACTGCGCAAATCGCTTCGCCGCTTTGCTTGATAAGTTATGTAAACCAAATGCCTCACGCTACGCGGAATTCGCGCGCAAGACGGCGAGCGCCGCAGACGAGGGCTGGAACGGGCAGTGGTACCTGCGCGGATATCTGGCCGACGGCGGCGCGATGGGCGGCGTGGAGCGCATCGACTCCATCGCGCAGAGCTGGGCGGCGCTGTCCGGCACGGCGGACGCCGCGCGGGCGCGGACGGCGGTTGAGTCAGCATTATGTAAACTAGTTGACGCTGAGCACGGCCTTGTCCGACTGTTCACGCCGCCGTATTCGCCAGACGAACGCTACCCCGGCTATATCTCAAGCTACGGCGAGGGCTTCCGCGAAAACGGCGGTCAGTACACGCACGGCGCAGTATGGCTTGCGATGAGCTGCTATGTCTCCGGCCTGCCCGACTCCGGACGGCAGCTGCTGGAAATGATCCTGCCGGAAAACCTCGATCCGGCGCGCTATCAGGCGGAGCCGTTCGTCCTCGCAGCCGACGTGTATTCCGCCACGGGACACGAAGGTGAGGCGGGCTGGAGCTGGTACACCGGCTCCGCAGGCTGGTATCTGCGCGCCGCGGCGGAGTGTATGCTGGGGCTGCACCTGCGCGCCGGCAGGCTGTATATCGATCCGCCCGCGAACGCGCCGCTCTGCCGCATACACTGGGTCGATTTTCACGGCGCGGCGCACGACATCGAATACACCGGCCGCGGCGTGCTCACCGACGGCAAACCGTACGACGGCGGCGGGATAGGCTGAGAAAAAACACTACCACTTTTTTCAGCGCCGTGATATAATATTTATAATAGTATAAAATTGCGAACGGAGGCGTTTTATGGAGATAAAGAGAAGCGAAATAATGCCCGGCGTGAATCTGGCGTACCTCTGGTCTGATAAATTCAAGACCTCGTGCATGAGCCTGACGCTGCTGACGCAGCTTCAGCGCGACACTGCCTCCATGAACGCGCTCATCCCGCTCGTTCTGCGCCGCGGCACGACCCGTTATCCGGACATGGAGGCCATCTCCGCGCGGCTGGACGAGCTGTACGGCACGGCGATAGAGCCGGTCGTCCGCCGAATAGGCGAGATACAGTGCCTCGGCTTCTACGCCAGCATACCGGAGGAGGAATATCTCCCCGGAAATAACGGCGTGCTCGAACAGGCGACGGCGCTGCTCGGCGAGCTGCTGCTCTCCCCCGCGACGCGCGGCGGGCTGCTGCTGCCGAAATATGTGGACAGCGAGCGCGAAAAGGCCGAGGACATCATCCGAAGCCGCGTCAACGACAAGCGCTCCTACTCCGTCACGCGGTGCATCGAAGAGATGTGCTGCTACGAGGATTTCGCCGTCGGCCGCTTCGGCAGCCTTGACGATATGCGCTCCGTGAACTACAAAAAGCTCACCAAGCAGTACCGCGCGCTTCTGCAGACCGCGCCCATCGAGATATTCTACTGCGGCAAGGCGTCCGAAAAGCAGCTTGTCGCCGCCCTGCGCGACGCGCTGGCGACACTGCCGCGAGGCGAGCTGGATTACGACATCGGCACCGACGTGCGCATGAACTCCGTCGAGGCGGAGCCGCGCTATGTTGAGGAGGAGCTGGACGTGACTCAGGGCAAGCTCGTCATGGGCTGGCGGCTCGGCGAGTGCATGGACGAGCCGGATTACCCCTCGCTCTATGTGTTCAACTCCGTGTTCGGCTCTGGCGCAACGTCGAAGCTGTTTGTAAACGTGCGCGAAAAGCTCAGTCTCTGCTACTACGCAAGCTCCCTGCTCGACCTGCACAAGGGGCTGATGCTCGTCGCCTCCGGCATAGAATTTGAAAATTTCGCCGCCGCGCGGGATGAGATATTCGCCCAGCTCGACTCGGTAAAGCGCGGCGACATCACGGACGAGGAGCTTGAAGCCGCGCGCTCCTGCGTCGCCTCCGATCTGCGCTCGCTGACCGACAGTCAGGGCGAGCTGGAGGGCTTCTATCTCTCGCTCGCGCTCGACGGGCTCGACTGCAGCCCGCTTGAGCTTGCGGAGCTGTGCGAGGAAGTCACGAAGCAGGACGTCATAGACGTCGCCAACAGCGTTGAATGCGACATGATCTATTTCTTGAAGGGCAGCGGCTCCGAGGAGGATGACAATGACGATGCAGAGACATGATTACCCGAATATAGGCGAAACTCTGTACAGCGCCGAGCTTCCGAATGGACTCCGGCTCCGCGTTGTCCCGAAGAAGGGCTTTGCGACCTTCTACGCCGCCTTCGCCGCGAATTACGGCGGAGCCGACCGGCGCTTTGAGCTGGACGGCGAGGCCATCGACACCCCGGCGGGCGTGGCGCATTTTCTTGAGCACAAGATGTTCGACCTGCCGGACGGCGACAGCGCGATGAATCTTCTCTCCGCAAACGGCGCGGAGCCAAACGCTTTCACCTCCAGCGACATGACCTGCTACTATTTTCAGTGCACAAAATCCTTTGAGGAAAACCTGCGCCTGCTGCTGCATTTTGTCTCCACCCCGTATTTCACGCCGGAGACGGTGCAGAAGGAGCAGGGCATAATCGCGCAGGAAATCCTCATGGGCGAGGATAACCCCGGCATGGCGATATACTATCAGCTTCTCCGCCAGCTCTACGCGCGTCATCCGATACGTGACCGCGTCGCGGGGACGGTGGAAAGTATTTCCGGCATCACGGACAAGACCCTGTACGACTGCCACCGCGCGTTCTACGCGCCGTCGAATATGGCGCTGTGCGTCGAGGGCGACGTTGACCCCGAAAGGATATACGCCATCGCGCTCGAAGCCCTGCCGCAGGAGCGGATGCCCGTCCCGCACGCGGACTACGGCGAAGCGGAGAATCTGCTGCCCGCGGAGTGCTTTGCCAGCCGCGAGATGCCAGTCTCCGCGCCGCAGTTCCTGATCGGCGTGAAAATCGCTCCCGCCCAGCGCGGCAGCGAAAATCTGCGTCAGCGGCTGGTCGCGCAGCTCGCGCTGCGTCTTCTGGCGGGCGGCTCATCGCCGTTCTACTCCAGGCTTTACGCCGAGGGTCTGCTCTGCCGCGACTTTGACTACGAGGTCGATTTCGCCGCCGATACCGGAACGGTCATCTTCGGCGGAGAGAGCCAGCAGCCGGAGCGTGTGCTGGAGGAGCTCAAGGCCGAGGCCGCGCGGATATCCGCCGAGGGCTTCGAGCCGGAGCGCTTTGAACGCGCCAAGCGGGCATCCTTCGGCGCACGCCTGCGCGGATTCGAGGATTTCGACAATGTGTGCGTCTCGCTCGCGGGCGCGGCCTTTGACGGGTACGACGCGTTCGCGGCTCCCGCAGTTCTGAGCGAAGTCACCGCCGACGAGTGCGCCGCGTTCATCCGCGAAAATCTCGCGCCGGAGCGGCTTGCAATATCCATCATTACACCAGCGAGGAATTAATATTATGTCAACCATTCTTACAGCAGCCTTTCAGACTATTCAGCGGGATTCCGCCATCTGCTTCCCGATGCTTGGGAACCTTACCATCAATCCGCCGTCATACTTTACGGTGTTCGGCTTCAAAATCTACTTCTACGGCGTCATCATAGCCCTCGGCTTCATCCTCGGCATAGTATGCTGCACGCGCATCTGCGCGCGTTTCGGCATCAAGGAGGACGACATGTACGACGCCATCCTCGTCATCATCCCGACGGCGATAATCGGCGCGCGGCTCTACTACGTGCTCTTCGAGCTTGACCATTACCTTGCAAACCCTTCGGAGATATTCGTCCTGCGCGACGGCGGCCTCGCCATCTACGGCGGCGTCATCGCCTGCATCTTTGCGCTGTGGCTGGTCTGCCGCCACAAAAAGATCCCGCTGCCCGCTATGCTGGACGTTATTGTTTTCGGCCTGCTCATCGGGCAGATCATAGGCCGCTGGGGCAACTTCATGAACCGCGAGGCCTTCGGCGCGGAGACGGACGTGTTCTGCCGCATGGGGCTTATCAGCCCCGACGGGACGACCATATACGTTCACCCGACCTTCCTTTATGAAAGCCTGTGGAATCTCGTGTGCCTGATCTTTCTGGCGGTCTGGGTCAAGGCCGGAAAGCGCCGCTATGACGGGCAATGCATCCTTATCTACTTTTTCTGGTACGGTATAGGCCGCGCGTGGATAGAGGGTCTGCGCACCGACAGCCTGTACATAGGCAGTACCGGTATCCGCGTATCACAGGCGCTGTCAATGGCGCTTGCTTTGATATCATTCATTCTGCTTGTGGTCAACGCCCGCAGGCAGCATAAGCCTGAGGAGCTGTACGTCAACCGCGTCGCGGCCAGTGCATCGGCCTCGGAGAGTCCGGCAGAAGAAACAGAATCCAACAAGGAGGAATAATTAAAATGGCAGATTACAAAGACATCATTTCCGGTACCATCAACTCGATAGTCGGCAAGGTGAAGGAAGTCGCCGAGAGCGGCGCCGTGCGCGACATCTATGAAAACGGCGCGAACCGCGCAAAGTCCTACGGCCGCATCGCAAAGCTCGCCCTTGAGCTTAACGGCGAGAACGAGGAGCTCAAGCGCGTGTACACCGAGATCGGCCGCCTGTACTACGAGCAGGCCAAGGACGCCCCGGAGGGCTTCTTTGCGCCGCTGTTCGCGCAGGCCGAAGAGATCTGCGGCCGCATCGCCGCCAAGGAGGACGAGATAAACGCCCTCAAGGCCGACATCGCCGCGGCGACCGGCTGTGACGAGGCGGACATCGACGTCGAGATCGGCGAGTTTGACGATTTTGACAACATCGTCGACGCAACCGAGGACGACGGCAAGAACGAGTAAACCTGAAATAAGCTCCGCTTCTGCGGAGCTTATTTTGAAATTATATTAAATGAAATGATATACACATGCAAATACGCCTCCCCGCTCGGCTCGATCACGCTCGCCGGAGACGACGCTGAGCTGACCGGACTGTGGTTCGACGGACAGCGGTATTTCGGCAGCACCCTGCCCGCCGACGCGAAAGAGGGGCGCTCCCCTGTCTTTGACGAAGCGCGGCGCTGGCTAGACATTTATTTTTCCGGACGGCAGCCGGACTTCACCCCGCCGCTGCGCTATGGCTCCACGCCGTTTCGCAGGATCGTCTGCGGCATAATGCTCTCCATCCCGTATGGGCAGACGATGACCTACAGCGAGATCGCACGGCGCGCCGCGGCGGAGCTTGGGCGCGGGTCGATGTCGGCGCAGGCTGTAGGCGGCGCGGTCGGGCATAACACGATATCCATTATCATCCCCTGCCACAGAGTCACCGGCACAAACGGAAGCCTGACCGGATACGCAGGCGGCATCGACCGCAAAGTGCGGCTGCTGGAGCTTGAGGGCACAGACATGAGCGGCCTTTTCGTCCCCGCGAAAGGCACAGCACTATGAGAGAAAAACATATGATAGTTTCGGAAGCAATTGAAAAAATGATCGCCTTCTACAAAGGCAGCATACGCGACATCGATCATTTCATCAAGGTCTGGTCATACGCCAAGACTATCGGCGAGCTTGAGGGGCTGGACGCCCACACGCAGGAGGTTCTGGAGCTGGCCGCCGTAATACACGACATTGCCTGCCCACTCTGCCGCGAGAAATACGGCAAAGCGCTCGGAAAGCTTCAGGAGCAGGAGAGTCCCCCGCTGGTGGCCGAATTCTTCGATGGGCTGCCCGTCTCAAAAGAGGATGTGGAGCGCATATCGTGGCTCGCGGCGCATCATCACACCTATACGGATGTGGACGGGCTTGACCATAGAATTCTGCTCGAAGCGGATTACATAGTCAACGCGGCGGAAAATTCCCGCCCGCGCGCCGCGACCGAGAGCGCGAAGAAAACCGTTTTCCGCACCGCGTCCGGAACCCGTCTGCTCGACTCTATATTTCATAATTGAAACAGCATGAATATAGAACAATTTTGGAAAGCCGTTCTTGCCCAAAACGAAAGGGAAATTAGAAAATACTTTCATGCGGACGCCTATGTAAATTGGCATTGCAGCAACGAGCATTTTAGTATCGGTTGACAAGGGCAAACACGGTTTTGGCGGGCAGAAATGCGCCCATACTTCTTCAAAGTCCTTGACAATAC